>FLNU01001216.1_pt1 | contig 88746 bp, 79 predicted proteins | sample 1140361 | NCBI WGS metagenome assembly FLNU01 (sample SAMEA3878206, study PRJEB12797) | bioreactor metagenome | biome: Moose rumen | place: Sweden | collected 2011-10 | reverse complement strand
TAAAAAGCTCCGTCGCCTTCGTTGATAATATATTCAAGCCCGCGATTGTCCAACGCCTTTTGAAGTGCCGAAGTTGCCGACTCCCAAATTTCATCACTGCCCATAGAATTTTCAGGACGCGTAGAAAGTTCCGCCTTATATGACAATCCGAAAGTTTTATAAACTTCGTCGAAAAGGTCAATGGTTTTTTGAATTTCTTCTTCAATCTGTTCAGGCGTCATATAAATATGCGCGTCGTCCTGCGTAAAATTTCTGACGCGGAAAAGTCCATGCAATGCTCCGCTGAGTTCATGACGGTGTACCAGCCCCAACTCGGCAAGCTTAAGCGGTAATTCGCGATAACTGTGCGGACGAGATTTATAAACCAACATACTGCCGGGACAATTCATCGGCTTAACAGCGTAATCTAAATCGTCAATCTTCGTGAAATACATATTTTCTTTGTAGTGATCCCAATGCCCCGAAGTTTCCCACAAAGCGCGATTTAAAATTATAGGCGTCTTAATTTCTTCATAGCCGTAACGTCTGTGAACTTCGCGCCAATAATTTAAAAGTTCGTTTTGAATAATCATGCCGTTAGGATGGAAGAAAGGAAAGCCGGGACCTTCCTCCTGCAAGCTGAAAATGTCTAACTCCTTGCCAAGCTTACGGTGATCACGACGCGCCGCCTCTTCAAGCATATGCAGATAATTTTGAAGTTCATCTTTAGTCTGAAATGCCGTGCCGTAAATTCTTTGCAACATTTTATTTTTTTCGTCGCCGCGCCAATAAGCCCCCGCAATCGACATTAACTTAAAGGCTTTAACTTTGCCAGTCGACTGTACATGAGGACCCGCGCAGAGGTCGGTAAAATCTCCTTGCGTAAAAAGTGAAATTTCTGCGTCGTCTGGGAGTGCGCTAATCAATTCGACTTTGTAAATTTCGCCTTCGTCAGAAAATTTTTTAAGCGCGTCTTCACGATTTAATACGCTACGTTCCAACTTAAGATTTTGTTTAACGATATTTTTCATTTCGCGTTCAATGTCGGCTAAATCTTCGTCGGTAAGTTTGCGCTCCATATCAATATCGTAATAAAATCCGGTGTCGATTGCAGGACCGATAGCAAGTTGAACTTTTTTACCGTCCGCCCCGCCGTATAAATGCTTAATCGCTTGCGCCAAAATATGTGAGGCAGTGTGACGGAGTGAGTGCAAAAATTCTGCGCCTTCAACTTCCGCTATACTGCCGTCTTTCGTGATAATTTTTTCCATAAAAATTTTTTCCTCCAATTTAAACATAAAAAAAATTTCCCGCGCAGATTTTACAACGTCAAGAAATTTTATTCAACACATATATCAAATTTTAATTTTTTTTAAGCCGCAATATCATATTCTTCTGGCAGATTATTTTTCAAAATCCTTTCCAATCTTTTCAAAAGAATTTCCGCTCTCTCAGGCGACTTTTGAGTTGCAAGCTGTTTAGCTGTCTTTTCCAAAAGTTTTTTCGTCGATTGGTCAATCTCAGCAAATTTTCCGTCCCAGACCGATTTATATAAAAGTTTTTGAAAATCTAATGCCCGCTCCACATAAATTTTCATTTTCGGATTTTTCATATTAGCCCGTCGAAATTCATAAACATAGTGGTCAAGCCCGTTATTCACTTCCATAACCGCCTTGTGATGAAGTTGCAACTCACAAATCGCGCCGTTTGAAAGTATAATGTTCATCTGAATATCTTTGTATCCTTGCGGTAAAGGATTATGCCAGCGATCTTTAATCAAAACTACGTCATCACGTTTTTTAAGTTCATCAAATGCCGCCAACAATGACTCTTCGTCCGGAAAAACTAAAGTTGCCGCCCACATATCTGTAATTGCGCTGTAATCTCCGTTCAATTCAAGTTTAGCTTTTTCGCGAACTCTGGCTTCTTTTTTTATGCCCGGTCGCTTTTTAAGTTCACCGCCTAATTCTGTTTGCAAATCTGCCATCAAGTTATTAAATTCATCTTCAGCAGCCATATTCAGCGCGTACAGGTCTTTGATATTTTTTACATTTTTTTGATAAATATGCGGACGAACAATTACCGGTAAATTTTTTGCTCCCAATTCCTTCATTGCCGCAAAAGTTTTGTTTCCGTCGATAATTGTATAATTTCCGTCGCCGCGCTCAATTACTTTCAAGGGTTCACGCTTTTTAGCTTTGCCGACTTTTGAAAGTTCAATGAATTTCATAGCCTCTGCAATTTCTTCACGTGTAACTTTTTCACTCGGACGCAATTTTTCTATCGGTACTATGATTGTGTCATTTGTTATAAGAAAATCCTGCGCCGCTATCGGATCTAATCCTGCCGCTTCAACATTTACGCAGAGACAAAAAATTATCGTTAAGATTAGGATACACTGAATTTTAAATTTTTCAATCAATTCAATTCCACCTGACTATTATTTAATCACGAATCAGCATTTCGATTTCCTTAAAAAGTTCGTTGACAAGTTCAGACTCGGGAACTTTGCGGATAATTTCACCTTTGCGGAAAATAATTCCTTCGCCAGCCGCACCGGCAATTCCGACGTCAGCATTACGCGCCTCGCCCGGTCCGTTTACGACGCAACCCATAACTGCAACCGTAATATTTTTTTCAACGTTGGAAAGTTTTTGTTCAACCTGCGCGGCAATTTTCGGTAAATCAATTCGCGTCCTGCCGCAAGTCGGACAAGCTATCAACGTCGCCCCAAAATCTTTCAAGCCCAGTGATTTTAAAATTTCATTGGCGACTTTGACTTCAACGACAGGATCGCCAGTCAATGAAACGCGGATTGTATCGCCGATGCCTTCCGCCAAAAGTGCTCCGATACCGACTGCAGATTTTATTACTCCGCCGTTAATCGTCCCAGCCTCAGTTATGCCGACGTGCAAAGGATAATCAACTTTTTCAGAAATTAATCTGTAAGCCGCCAAAGTCAACGGTACATCATGAGCTTTCAACGAAATTTTTATGTCGAAGAAATTTTCATCTTCCAAAATCTTAACATGTTCAAGGGCGGATTCTACAAGCCCTTCAGCAGTCACGCCGCCGAATTTCTGTAAAATTTTTCGACTCAGTGAACCCGCATTGACGCCAATACGTATTGGGATATTTTTTTCCTTAGCCGCCGCAACAACTTTACGAACATGCGCCGCGCCGCCGATATTGCCCGGGTTAAGCCTTAATGCCGCCACGCCTTGATTAATACTTTCAAGAGCAAGCTTATAATCAAAGTGAATATCAGCGATAATCGGCACGTCAACTTCTGAAATTATTCCGCGCAGATTTTTAGCCGCATCCATATTCGGCACGGCAACTCTTACAATGTCACAACCAACAGCCTGAAGTTGCAAAATTTGTTCGACGGTTGATTTAATGTCGGTAGTCTTGGTATTTGTCATTGATTGTACGCTGATTGGTGCGCCGCCGCCGATTTTAATTTTGCCAACTTGAATTTGACGTGTAATTTTTCTGTTCAAAATTATTTGTTGCTCCAATCTTCGCTGACATTACCTTTTTCGCGAACTTCGCTTGCCGCCTCACCCATTCTCTCAAAAGAATTTCTTACGCCTTCACTGTCCGCCTCATAATTTGCCGCGTGATTCGACCGAATACCTATAGATTGTGCTTCCGACGCCGAATCAATATTTGCGCCGCTGAAAACGTAATTCCAATTATAATCTTTAGTAGTAGCCTCAATCATCGCCTTAATCTTAGCTTTATTGTATTCCTTACTGGCGTTTTCAAGTCCGTCCGTCATAATCATAACCAATACGCGCCTTTTCGCGGGACAAATATTTTCTTTCTCCATTTTGCCTAAAGTTTCAGTAAGCGTCCGTCCTAACGCGTCCATTAAAGCCGTATTGCCGCGAGCATAATAAACTGCTGACGTTAAATTTTCTGCGTCATTGAGATTAACGGCGTCCGTAATTTTTTCATACTGATCATCAAACAAAATCGTCGTGACTTCAGCTTTACCGGATTCGTTCTTCTGGTTTTCCAAAAATGAATTGTAACCGCCTATAACATCTTCCGTCAACGAATGCATAGACCCCGACCTGTCCAGTATGCAAATAATTTGAACGGGTTCTGCCAAAGTTTTTTCGCAATTCGCCGTATGAATATGTTTCGGCAAAACATTTTCCGCAACGCTTTTTTCCGCAACTTTTTTTTCGGTACGCGTTGCCGCCCAAGTTATTCCGCTGAGAATAATCAACGCCGTCATTGCAATTAACAAAATTTTTTTCATCACAATCAACCCCCTAAACTTTAAATTGGCTAACCTCATTCTGCAATTTTTGCGCAAGTTCGGCAAGTTGTCTGCTGGCGTCGGACATTTCCTGCATAGTTGCCGCCTGTTCCTCAGTTGACGCCGAAATATTTTGCGCTTCCTCAGCAGATTTTTGACTGATATTTTTAACCGAGCCTATTGCGTCCAAAATCGCTTTACTTGTACTGTTTACCGCGTCAATGTGACCGATTGAACGCTGAACATTTTCATTAAGCTTATAAACTTGCTCCTCAATGATTTTAAATGCGTCGCCCGTCGCCAAAACTGATTCCGCACCTTCCTTGACGCTGGCATTACCCAATTTCATTTCCTCGACTGCGGATGCCGTTTCGTTTTGAATATGCTTTATTAATTCTGAAATATTTTTCGCGGCAGTGGCAGATTGTTCAGCAAGTTTCCTGACTTCCTCCGATACAACCGTAAACCCTCTGCCGTGTTCACCGGCTCTGGCAGCTTCAATCGCCGCATTTAACGCAAGTAAATTTGTTTGGTCGGCAATTTCTGAAATTGTATCAACAATCGTCCCGATTTCTTCCGAACGCTTTCCAAGTGTATCGACAACCTCAGCAGATTTATTAACCTGCTTTTCTATGGTACGAATTTGATTTATAGCGAAGTCAACTTTTTGCTTGCCGTCAACTGCCCTTTGCTGACTGGTTTTAGCCGCGCTGTCCATATTTTTTGCACCGGCGTGAAGTTCGTTAATCTTTTCGCCCATATCGTCAATTACGCCCTGCAATTTTTCAACCGTCCCCGATTGATTAGACGAATACTCAACCAAGTCAACTGTATTTGACGCAACTTGATTTATTGAATTTAAAGTTTGATCCGCGCTTGCCGTCAACTCTTCACTGGACGCCGCGACCCTTTCGCACATTTCCATTACTCCGCGCAGAAGTCCGCGTAATTTTTTCTTCATTTCGTTGACATCTTTTGATAAAGTACCAATTTCATCTTCGGAGGTTATTTCTAAATCTTGAATTGCCAAATTACCTGCGGCAACTTTACCGACTGCGTCCGATACGTGTACAAGTTTTTTCATCTGCTTGCCGATTAATACCCATGACACGCCGCCCAAGACTGCGATAATTACCGCCATTGCTATGACGATTGAGATTATTAAATTGTTTTTAACGTCGTCGAGAGATTTTGAAGGTAAGCCGACAAATAACATACCGATAACTTTTCCGCTTGTATCTTTTATCGGCGAATATGCACAGTCAAAGGGTTCACCTAAAACTTCTGCGCGTCCGGTGTAAGCATTGCCGCCCTTTAAAACTTCATTGATAACTTTTTCGGAAGCCTTTGTGCCGACTGAACGATTGCCGCTTTTATCCTTAACCGTCGTTGCAACTCTGGTGTCATTTTGAAAAATTGTAACGTAACCTTCACAAATACTTCCTAAATAGTCAACAATTTCATCATTACCGTTAATCTTTGCGTCGCCCTTGTAAAGTTCGCCGTCCTTTATCTCCCAATCTTCGGGATATTTCAGATTAATCATTTCGATTATCGCGTTAATGTTGGAGCGAGCATTTCTCTGCAGGGAAACATTTAAACCATTTTCAGCAGTCGTGTAACCTAACGCGCCCATACAAATACAAACAAAAATTATGCAAAAGTTAAACGCTATAACCGCCTTTGCCTGCAGTTTCATCTTAACCCCTCCAATTTAACGCAGAATTAAAAATTAATAATATAAAATTATCAAACATTAATTCTTAATTTTTAATTCTTAATTCTTAATTAGTAGTCCTCCGCGTTGGTGTGTTGAGTAAATCATTTTCCGGAAAATTATCAACGCTAAAATTTCTCCGACTAAAATTATTATCGCCATCGGCATTGCATTTTGATTACCGGCAATTCCTACAAGCGGCGTCATTAAGCCTCCCGCCAACATTGGCAGACTACCCAAAAATGCTGATGCCGCGCCTGCCTCTTTGCCGTGATTTCTCATTGATAACGAAAAACTTGTCGCGCCCAATACCGAACCCATTGGTACCATTACAAACAAACTCAATATCGTTAATTCAATCGACGCTTCAGAAATGACGCATATCATAAATAAAATTCCGCCGATTAACGCTTGACTGACTGACCAGCCCAACATTTTTAATTCTGAAATTTTTCCTGCCAACTTCATAGGCAAAACTCCCGCCGCTACCAACGAGCAACTTAACCCGCCAAATATTAAGCTGTAAGTTTGCGGAGTCACGTTGTAAATATCTTGAAACAGAAATGACGAACCCGCTATGTAAGAGAAAAATACTGCAAACCACGCGCATTGCAACAGGCAATGTCCCAAAAAATATTTGTCACGCGTCAAGTATCCAAAATTTTTAAAGCTTGACGAAAAATCTTTTGCACGTAATTTTTTAGGCAATGTCTCTTCAAATTTTATCGACGATACCGTTAAAATTATTCCGATTAATGTCAAAGTTGCAAAGACGCCGCGCCAATCCGCAAATACTAAAATTTGTCCGCCGATAACCGGCGCAAGTATCGGAGCAAGTCCGTTTACCGTCATAAGCATTGAAAAAAATCTTGTCAACTCTGAACCGCTTGTACAATCTCTGGCGATTGCCCGCGCTATGACAATTCCGAACGCCCCAGTTAAACCTTGTATCAATCTTAACGCCAAGAAAATTTTTATATCGCTTGCAAACATACAGCCCAAACTTGACAGCGTGAACAATGCCATTCCGATTACCAGCGGAATTTTTCTGCCGCTCATATCGCTTATTGGTCCCGCGAAAATTTGCCCCAATGCCATGCCGATCATTGTTGCCGATAAAGTCATTTGGATTAATGAAGTGCCGACGTTAAATTCGGTGTTCATTGTAGGCAGTGCGGGCAGGTACATATCGGTTGCAAGCGGTGCAAGTGCCGTTAAAAAGCCGAGTAAAATTGTAAGTCTGATTTTTCTTGAAGAGTTCATATTTTACCTGAAAAATACGTTGATGATGTCTTTAGCCGTGACTACGACGGTTAAGAGTAAAAGTAATGCAATGCCGACGCGTTGAGTATACATTAAAGCTTTCGGACTTAAAGGCTTGCCGCGTACCGCTTCAATGACCAAGCCGACAAAGTGTCCGCCGTCAAGCGCAGGGACGGGTAACAAATTTATTATGCCCAAGTTTAAGCTGAGAAGTGCCGCGAAATTTAACAGCGGAATAAATCCCATTGTTGCAACTTGTCCCGCCATCTGCGCAATGCCGATTGGTCCTGTTACCGCCGCGCCTGAAGGTTTTACAACTAAATCTGCCAACGCATTTAACATCATTGCTAAAATTTCCTTCGTATGCGACAACGCCATTACAAAGGAAGTTATCACGCCCTGCGGTTCATAGTTCATAAATCTTTGTACGCCGATTAAAACGCGCCCTGTTGATTTTTCCAAAGTCGGTGTAATTTCAACTTCTGAGACTTGCGAATTTCTTTCATAGCGAATCAGTACGGGCTTTTCTTCCGTATCAGATGAAATTTTTTTCGTGAAATCTTCCCAAGTTGCAACTTGTTCACCGTTGACGCTTAAAATTTTATCGCCTTCTTGAAGTCCTGCCTTCTGCGCGGGCATATTCTCAACAATCGTGCCTAAAACTGCCTCAGGTGCAGGATTAGCGACACCTTGAAAGCAAAAAACTCCAAAGAAAATTATTATCGGCAAAATAAAATTCATAATCGAACCTGCCAAAATTACAATCATTCGCGAAATTACAGGCTTTTCACAATATCCGCGATCTCCTGCTTGATTATCGCTCGGATCCATTCCCGCAATATCGTTAAAACCTCCAAGCGGAATTGCACGCAGTGAATAAACCGTTTCGCCGTGACGTATCCTAAAAATTTTCGGTCCAAATCCTATTGCAAATTCATCAACACGCATGCCCGTCAACTTCGCCGTGATAAAATGTCCCAACTCGTGAAACAATACCAAAAGTCCGAAGACGAAAACTGCTGCTGCTACTGTCAATAACAAAATTATCTGCCTCCTTGTTTTTTCGTTAATTTGTCGGTAAATTCCTTGTATGCGGAATTTTCAATCGTCTCAACCAAAGGTTTCAACGCCAATTCGTGATCTTCGCAAGATTTAAGATACTTATAAAATTTTTTGAGCAAAGCTGTATCGTTGCTCGTACTTTTTACTTCATCAATCATCGAAATGATAATCTCCTGTTGCCTGACGCTTAAATTAAAAAGTTCATACAACATCGGCTTAAAATTTGTCACACTCGGCACAAAATTCACCTCATTTCCATTTTAAAGAAAAATTTCAAAATAAATTTTTCTGCTAAAATTCTAACCTTATTAACCGTCAATGTCAAAAAAAATTTAGATTAAAAATAAAAAAATCTCGACATTTGCCGAGAAAAAAATTTTTTTGTCAACTTTTCGCTCTTCTGAATATGTGACTGAATTTTGGCGAATACAGATGAGATTTTTCATAACGCGCGGCATTTAAGCAATCCCCGACGATTATTAAAGCCGTCCGCTTAATTCCCGCCAATTTAACCTTCGCTGAAATTGTTTCGAGTGTCCCGCGCAGAATTTTTTCATCTTTCCACGACGCCTTATATACGACGGCAACCGGCGTAGTCCAATCACGACCTGCGGCGCGTAACTCTTCTATGACTTTGTCCAAAAGTTTTACGGAAAGGAATATGCAAATTGTTGAGGGAATTGCGGCAAGATTTTTTAGCGATTCGCCTTCAGAGACGGGAGTTACTTCGCCCTGCCGCGTCAAAATTACAGTTTGCGTTATGCCCGGCAAAGTAAATTCTTGCTTAAGTGCCGCCGCCGCCGCTAAAAATGAACTCACGCCCGGCACAATTTCAAATTCAATTCCCTTTTCCTTTAAAAGGTCGGTCTGCTCTTGTACCGCGCCGTAAATCGACGGATCGCCAGTATGCAAGCGCACAATGTCTTTACCCTTCGCGTTTTCGACTTCAATAACTTTTATCACTTCATCAAGCGTCATTTCGGCGGAATTGAAAATTTCAACGCCCTCTTTGCAAAAGTTTAACAGTTCAGGGTTGACGAGTGAACCCGCATAAATCACAACGTCCGCCGCGCCGAGAAGTCTCTGCCCCTTGATTGTGATTAACTCGGGATCGCCCGCCCCCGCACCTACTATGTGTACCATTTAAATCACTTCCTTAACTAAAATTTTGACAGCGTAACAAAGATTGACCTCACGAGCTTAGCACGCTCTTCAGGAGAAATTTTTTCTGCCGACTCCGAAGTATACAAATTATACGTCGTTTGCGCAATAAGTTCTGCTTCACGATGCGTTATCAGTCGTTGCCCGATAAGATATTCCAACATTGATTTTACATTTTCAAAGGGCGTATCCTCTGTAATCTGCGTAATCATATTGTGATACAAAACTTTTTTCTTCAACGCCGCATCTTCAACGACCGTAATGCGAATATAACCGCCAAGTCCGCGTTGCGATTCGACGCGAAAGCCTTTGTCGTGAGTAAATCGCGTACTCAAAACATAGCTGATTTGCGACGGCGCACAATTTACCTTTCCGGCAAGCTCTGTCCTATTCAGTTCAATGCTCCCTGTCGTCCCCGACAACATCCGCAAAATATATTCCTCTACGGTATCTGCTTTATTACTTAACATAAAAATCACCTCGACTTTTTGACTATTATATTTGCCATTTTGATTTTTTGCAAGTACTTTTTTATCACGAAAAAAACATTTTTGCCATGTTTTTTTTATTTGTCCGCCGCTTGCCGATACGCCAACATTTTTTCTTCGCTGTACTTCACTACTTCTGCGATTACTTTTTTTTCTACCGCTCTTATAAAATTTTTCATATATTCATAATCTATCGCGCCGTCTTTTGTCGGTAAATAAATTTTTAAATTCAAATTTTTTAAATCTGAACTTGATAATTGGTCGCCATATGAAAATTTTCCTTGCAAAGCATAATTTATAACTGAAGTAATGAATAATCCTGTTGCTTTCGTAAATTCTTTATTTTTTTAATTTTAAAGCATGTACTTTCATTTCAATGCTTGTTTCTAAAAATTCCGACTTTAAAGCTGCAAGTTTCCGCCGAAATATAAGTTTTCGCCATAATTACACCTCCTATTTTTATTTTCAATATAAATAAATTTACTTGAATTTTTGTCTTTACATAAATATAATATATTTTGGTGATTAAAATGGCTGGCAGACACAAAAAAGATAATGCTAAACATAGAATTTTTAATATTCGTGTGACTGAAGAACAGTTTCAGTAGATTGAAAGCGTCGCGAAAAAATTAAATATCTCAAAGACTGAAGCTGTTTTGCGCGGAATTAAAAATCTTTCGCAAATTCAACCTGTTTATTATCGTACTAAACCGAAAAAAATTCCTAAACATTCCGAAGGTATTATTCCTGAAGATTAAAAAAATTTTTTAGCCGCCGACTTGATACATTTTACTTTTATCTTCAAATTTATTTTTTTTATTGAAAAAATGTTCGCGCGGCTTGTTATAAATTATTTTTTTTATTTCTGTTAAAATTTTTTCGTCATCAATGCCACTTCTCAATAAATTTTTTACATCAAGTCCTATTCCAAAATTTAAGCACGGTTTCAAAAATCCGATTCGCCCTTTAAAATTATTTTTCATAACAGGTTCAATTTTACCAAATTTTTTTCAATCCGATTAATTTATTCAGTCAAAATATGTAGAAATTAAATTTTTCACAAAATTTTTAAAAATAATCAAATCTGGCAAATTTTTTCTTAACAAAGATTCTCCTACTTTTAATCCAATTTTTAATGCCGAGTTTAGAAAAAAAATTAGCGACGCGTAAAATTTCTTCGTAACTTAAAATATTTTCGTGAGAAATTTTTTCCACGCCGCATTCAGGCATACAATATTTACTCAAATCAAAATAAAAAAATCCCGATTTATTCGGGAAAAAATTTTTTCAGTCAACCAAATTTGCGACGGTAGCATTAGCCGCCGTGATTAAATCTTTTGGTGAAAGAATAATTTGCATTCCGCGTTGTCCTGCGCTTATGGAAATTTTTTCCTGATTAAGTGCCTTTGAATCGATAAACACGGGATAATTTTTTTTCGCGCCGAGTGGAGAGCAACCGCCGCGTACATAACCGGTCAGCGGTAAAAGTTCCTTCAACGCAATCATTTCTACAGATTTATTACCGCTAGCCTTCGCTAAAAGTTTTAAATTAATTTCGTCACCGCCGCCGATAACCGCCATAACTACGCCCGTTTTATCGCCGCGTGTCACTAAAGTTTTAAATACCGTCGAAATGTCCATACCGACAACCTGCGCGACGTGGACGGCTGATAAATCACTTTCGTCAACTTCGTAAGTTTTAATTTCGTAATCAATGCCGAGCTTGTCCAAAATTCTTGCAGCATTAGTCTTTTTAATTTTCCTCACTATGTCCATCCAACCCCAACATTTAATTTCGGTAAAAATTTTTTTGAATCCTTCTTTTTTCACTATAAAATTTATTTATATCAATTACTCATTTTGACTCCAAGATTTATTCTGATAATCGGCAATATATGAAACGTTGTCTTTTTCAAGAACAAAAATAGTCGGCTGTCCTTCAACATTGAGTGTTCCGCCGTAAGTGAAAGAAATACTTACACCGTTATCAGTAAACTGCGCGGAAGTAATTTGGTCAAGTGAAATATCTTTAATTAAAACGGTATCTTGATTTTCCGCGTCGTGAACAGTATCATTGCCACCGACACTTTCATAAACAAAAACGTCAACACCTGCGCCGCCAAAAAGTTCATCATTGCCCAAGTATCCGCCCCAAAGTTGTGCGCCGCCGTTTCCTGCACGAATAACATTATCTTTATTGTTCATGCCAAAAAGAATTTCATAGTTATTTCCGTCGTTAAAATCTTTGCCGTCAATTTCTCCCGCATTTTCCGCCATATACGCATAAGCCGCGCCATTATTGGCGTTAAACGTTATCAATTTGCCGCGAACATCGCGCAGTGTTAATTCTTTGTTATCGCCGGAATTTATAGCAAGGTCATTAAAGCACACCGACTTTAAGCCAGCCGTTTGAAAATTGGCGTTGTAATTAATCGTGTTCGATTCGTCGTAGTCGGTAATAATCATGTCGCCGCCGTTGTAATCTATCGTTTGATTTTTACTGTTTTCGTCGCCAACAAAAATGCTTGTATCGGAAGCTTGCTTTGCCATATACCTCAACAACATATCGCCCGCAGAATAAGCATTATTTCCGCCGGCTTCCTCAAAATTTAATGCCTTAATAAAAGTATCCGAATCATTTACAATGTTTCTAAGATGGGAAGTTTGAGCGGAATTATAATCATCATCGCCTTGAATTAAATCTGCAATGCCTTCAATAAAAAACTGCGGCATTCCAATATCTTTCAGAGTACCAGACGCATACATTGCGGCGTGAACCATTTCATGCGCAACAACGCGGTCAAGATATTCAGTGCCGTAAATATTATCATTATTTAATTGATTTTGGAGGTTATTAAGTCCATTGGGATTGGTCTCGTCGATTTTACCATAGAGGACAAGATTGAGACCTATAACTATTTTGTCAGAAGGGAAGTTGTAGCCGCTACTTGAGCTCGTGATTCCTGCCGCATTGTCATAACTTCCGCCTGCCATAAATTTTATTTCAATAGTTTTACCGTCAAAATCTAAGCCGTAAGAATCATAAATAAGTTTGGCACCTTCTTTGAGCCAGTAAGTATTCAAGCCTTTTAAAATTACAGGTGCGGCATTTTTCATATCGCCGTAAGTTGTATCGCCGTACGAAAACGCACCAAGCACAGCTTCAAGGGGGATGGTAAAATCTTCAATAAACTTCTTATCATCATCAAAATCATTAAGGTCTGAAATAAATCTTGAATCAAAAAGCCGCGCCGTCATGTTGGTTGTGCTGTCAACAGCCCTTCCCGAAACAAATTGAGTAAAACTGTCGGGCCATTTGACATTGAAAGTAAAAGATTTTCCGTCGTCTCCGGTATAGGTAATTTGCGAAGTTGAGCCGGGAGTCGGCAAAGTTGCGGTTGATAAATCGCCGTCCTCAGGCACGATAGATTGAGCGTCTTTAACGGTTGAGCCGCCTGCATTTGAACCGCTTATTGAACCTGTATCAACAGTTAAATCACCGTCCGCGCCGATAATCATGCCGGTTAATTCCTGCAAGCGCGTATCCGAATCCCTTTCGTCAGACGCATTGAACAGCTTTGATTTTAAGTTCGTAAAGACATTTGAAAATTGGTATGCATCTTTCCAAACTGCGCGAGTTGCCTTGTCGAGTGCCGCACGTCCTGTATTATTATCTTCATACGAAAAATCTTTCAACACCTTAAAGAAGTTTTTCATAACTTCAACGCCTGTTGCCATAATATTTTCCTTTCTAATTTTTATATGTTACTCAGCTTCACTCCAAGATTTATTCTGATAATCGGCAGTGTAAGCTTCACCAGATGTTTCAAGAACAAAAGTCGTCGGTTGTCCCTCAACATTGAGCGAACCGCCGTAACTGAAAGAAATACTTACGCCGTTATCGGTAAACTGCGCGGAAGTAATTTGACTTAAATCAACATTTCTAAGCAAAATTGTATCTTGACTTTCCGCGTTGTGAACAGCGTCGTTGCCGCCGTTAATGTCGTAAATGAAAGTGTCAGCCCCCGCGCCGCCGTAAAGTTCATCATCGCCGAGATAACCGCCCCAAAGTTCAGAGCCGCCGTTACCTGCGCGGAGAATATCATTTGCGTTATTTGCACCGAAAAGTATTTCAAATTTATTTCCGTCACCAAAAGTCCTACCGTCAATTTCAGTTGCATTAGCCGCCATATATGCATAAGCATCACCGGCTTGCGAAGTGAAATTAATCAGCTTGCCCCGCACTTCGCGAATAATCAAGTCTTCATTACCGGTATTTGCCACAAAGTCATTAAAAGTTTCAGATACCCGCGCAGTTTGAAAATCGGCGTTGTAATTAATCGTGTTTGATTCGTCGTAATTGGTAACGATTGTAGAATTGCCGTTAAAATCTATCGTTTGATTTTTGGTTGTATCGTCGCCGACAAAAATGCTTGTATCCGAAGCCTGCCAAGCCATAAATCTAAGGAACATATCCCCTGCAGGATAAGCCTCACTGCTACTTTCCGTGAAAGACAATGCTTGAACCAAAGTATCAGAATCGCTGAAAAATCTGCGAATGATTGCGGTTTGTTCGGAATTATAATCATCGTCGCCTTGAATTAAATCTGCAACGCCTTCACCAAAAAATTGCGGTATATCAGATTGTTTAAGCGTCCCCGATGCCATCATTGCGGCGTGAACCATTTCATGAACAATAACTCTGTCAAGATAAAGCTGTGAACCTTCCGGCATAAGCTCGTTTACAGTTGTAATCCGACCATTTGAATCGGTTGAATCAATTTTGCCATAAGCCGCAAGATTTATTCCGATAATAATATTGTCGGCAGGCTTATCGTCATCATTTCTGGCTTTAGTGATACCAGCCGCGCCGTCATAATTTCCGCCCGCAACAAATTGAATTTCAAAAGTTTTGCCGTCGAAATCCAAGCCGTAAGAATCATAAATAAGTTTGGCAGATTCTTTCAGCCAGTAGGTATTTAAGCCTTTTAATATTGTAGGGGCGGCATTTTTCATATCGCCGTAAGTGGCAGGAGATTGAAGCCTACTCAACGGATCGTCGTTATAAAAATATTCATTTTCATCAAAATCGTTAAGGTCAACCAAAAATCTTGAATCCTTCAGACGTTCACTTATGTCTGTCGTTTCATCAATCGCAGTGCCTGAAACAAATTTGTTAAAGCTGTCGGGAAATTTGACGTTGAAAGTAAAAGATTTTCCGTCGTCGCCCGTGTAAGTAATTTGAGTGGTTGAACCTTCAGTCGGCAAAGTTGCAGAATTTAAATCTCCGTCTTCCGGAACTATGGACTGTGCATTTTTAACGGTTGAACCGCCCGCATTTGAACCGCTTATTGAACCTGTATCAACGGTTAAATCACCGTCCGCGCCGATTACCATACCCGTGAGTTTTTGCAAGCGCGTATCCGAATCAAGTACCGCATATTCTTCAATGTCATCAGTCAAAAGTACCGTTTTGAATCCCAAAACCAGTTGTTGAAAATTATTTACATCCATTACAGCGCGGGTAGCTTTATCAAGTGACATTTGTCCTGCGCTAATATTTTCTTCGTAAGAGTATTCTTTCAATACCTTAAAGAAGTTTTTCATAACTTCAACGCCTGTTGCCATAAAAAAATCCTCCATATCGTTATGAATTTAATATGAAGGATTTTACATTTTATTCTATTACGGTGTCAAGCGCAATTTTAATCATGTCGTTGAAGTCTTTTTCACGCTCTTCAGGGGGAGATTCTTCACCGCGTCCTATGTGGTTGCTTACGGTGAAAATTGCAAGTGCTTGAACCTGCGCGGCGGCGGCAAGCATATACAAGGCGGCAGACTCCATTTCAACCGCTAAAATTCCGTGCTTAATCATCTTTTCATCAAGCGTCAAGCCGTTTGAAGTAAAAGTGCCGTCAGATTTGCCGTAATCGTTATAGTAAGTGTCCGTGCAAAAAACATTGCCGACTTTGACGGGGATATTTAATTTTTTCGCATTTACAACGGCTTTGCTGAGTAAATCAAAATCTGCCAGCAATGAAAAATTTATCGCGCCGCCGAAAGTTTGATGAACTATCGAAGAATCTGTAGACGAACCTTGAGCTATCAAAACATTGCGCAGATTTAAACTTTCATGCATACCGCCGCAAGTTCCGGTACGGATTAATTTTTTCGCGCCGTAAACGTGAATCAGTTCATGAGTGTAAACGCTGAATGAAGGGATACCGATTCCCGTTGCTTGAATCGAAACAGGTACGCCATTGTATTTGCCCGTGAATCCGAAAATATTTCTGATTGAATTGTACTGCTTAACGTTCGTCAAAAAATTTTCAGCAATAACTTTTGCGCGAAGTGGATCGCCCGGCAATAAAACTCTTTCGGCAATATCGCCTACTTCTGCTGAATTGTGCGGTGTTGACATATTAAAAACTTCCTTTCCATTCCCGACTTTTTCAAATGAAGGGTTCAAAATTGTTCCTGCAGTAGTAAATCCTGCCAATTTCATAAAATCGCGTCGCGAAATAGGGCTTTTAAAATCCATAAAAATTATCCCCAAATTTTAAACTTCAAATTTAAAGCCGATTAATCTTTAACGCCTAAAAATTCTTCCAAGATTTTACGTTTAGAAATTTTACCCGTCGAAGTACGCGGCAATTCCTTAACTTCATGAAATTCACGCGGGATTTTATACAGCGCAAGATTTTTTTGCAGAAATTTTTTCAGCTCGCGAATATCCATAACCGCGCCTTCCTGCATAACGTAGAAACACGCGCCCGCTTGTCCGCGCAGTTTATCTTCAACGCCGACAACCGCCGCATCTTTAATTCCCTCAAAGCGATAAATAATTTCTTCAACTTCACGCGGATAAATATTTTCGCCCATGCTGATAATCATATCTTTAACGCGATTGACAATGTAAACATAACCGTCCGCGTCAATTCGCACAATGTCGCCGGTATGAAGTCTGCCTTTAGCGTCAATAGTCTCAGCCGTTGCCGCAGGATTTTTCCAATAACCGACCATTACATTATCGCCGCCGACTAACAATTCGCCGACTTCATTCGCAGGCAAAATATTTCCATGTGCGTCTACAACTTCTAAAATTTCGTCGGGAATAACTTTGCCGATTGAACCTTCGCGCTCTTCGCCCGGTACTGTCAAAGTTACAATCGGTGACGCCTCAGAAAGTCCGTAACCTTCGGAAAGTTTTATCCCAAATTTCGCTTCAAAATCTTTAGCCACTTTCAAAGGTAAAGTCGTCCCGCTACACATTGCCAATCTGACTGTTTTTAAATCGTCGGGAGTTCCAAGCGTCGTTATCAATCTGTAAATCGAAGGCACGGCGTATAAATCGGTTATGCCTTCCTCGCGTATCAAGTCAACTGTTTCACGGTGTTTAAAAGCTCTTAAAACGTAAATCTCCGCGCCGCAATAAAGCGTGTACAAAACGCAACAAGTCCAGCCGAAACAATGATACATAGGCAGGACACATAAAACTTTATTTTCGCGTTGACATTTCATAACGTCAATTTGTTCAACATTGCGGACAAGATTTTTATGCGAAAGTACCGCGCCTTTAGGATTACCCGTCGTGCCTGAAGTGTAAATTATCGCGCAGGGTGTATTCTCATCAAAATTTTTTGGAAGTTCGGGGGCGTCAACGTCGCTGTCAATGTCGGCAAAAGTTTCAATGTCATGTTGAGTAACTTCTACTTCGTGTTCGTCAAGCTCAAGCGACGTATATGTCAAAATATGTTTAATGCCCGCGTCACGAAGAATAAAAGCCGTTTCGCGATGGCTGAGTTGAAAATTTATCGGTACACAAATTGCACCCAATGATGCCGCCGCTAAATATGTGTAAATAAATTCTGCGCTGTTACGTGAAAAAAGCGCGACCCTATCGCCTTGACGTATTCCCAACGCATACATATGATTACGAAATTTTTTTATAGACTGTGCGGCTTGTGCATAAGTTATTCTGCGTCCGTTGTCGACTATCGCAATATCCTCTGCGCGTCCGCGTTGTATTAATTGATGGACTAACAATTAAATTCTCCTTTAGTAAAAAGTAAGGAGTAAAGAGTGAAGAGTACTCCTAACTCTTTACTTTTCACTCTTTACTAACTTTTAAAACTCTGCCGCCAATAAAATTTTTTCGCAAAGGTCGGGAAATTCAATCCCCGCCGCTCTTGCCGCATCAGGTACAAGTGAAGTCTCCGTCATACCCGGCACTGAATTAATTTCAATGACGTAGGGAATATTTTCAGCAGATAACATCATATCAACGCGCCCGACTCCCGCACATTTGCAAACTTTGAACGCCTTAACCGCCATAGCTTGAATTTTTTCCGTAAGCTCCGCACTCAATTCAGCGGGACAAATATGTTTCGACGCGCCCTTTGTGTACTTCGTATCATAATCGTAGCGTCCGGTCGTCGTCGTAATCTCGATAATCGGCAGGGCTTGTACTTCGCCGTTTTGTAAAATTGAAACCGTCAATTCGCGCCCGCTGATAAATTCTTCAACTAAAATTTCATTGCCGAATTTAAAAGCATTTTCAACGGCTTGCGGAATATCTTTAGCATTCTCAACAATGTAAACGCCGATACTTGAGCCTTGCGAAGGTGCTTTAATCACGACGGGCAATCCGAAATCTTTTTCAATCTGCGCGGAAATGGCTTTAAGTTTTAAGCTTGACGCTTGCAGAGAACTTTTTTCATAGACTTCAAATTTCGGTGTCGTAATGCCTGCGGAAATTAATACGCGTTTAGTCGCAACTTTATCCATAGTCAACGCCGCCGCTAAAGTCCCCGAACCTGTATAAGGAATATTCAACATATCCAAAGTACCTTGTATCAATCCGTCTTCGCCGCAAAGTCCGTGTACCGCATTAAAAACTATCGAACATTTTTTTTGTTGAATATCGTCCGCAAAAGTTTTGGGCTTAAGCTCCATAGTCTCAACATTATAACTTTTCGACTTCAATGCGTCGGCAATGGCTTTACCCGTCCTGCGTGAAACTTCCGCCTCCGTCGAAGGTCCGCCCATTACCACGACGATTCGACTTTTAAATTTCCTGTTTAACGCCGCTATCATATCGTCCGCAGTTTTATAAATGTCGCCCGCGCCCATTGTAATTATCAAATCGCCCGGTCTTACAAGGTCAATCAGGTAATCGGCAATTTTTTCACGCTCCGGCACATACAAAACTTGCTGATTAGTTTTTTCGATAACCGCATTTACAATCGTTTCGCCGCTGATGCCTTCAATCGGTTTTTCTCCCGCCGAATAAATATCCGTCAAAATTAAAAAATCTGCGTCAATAAATGCTCCGCCAAATTCATTCAGCAAAAGTTTTGTCCGCGTATATCTGTGAGGCTGGAAAATACAAATAATTCTTTCAGGCTTAGCTTCCTGCGCGGCTTTAAGCGTAGCCGCAATTTCTGTCGGGTGATGTCCGTAATCGTCGACAATCCAAATATCTTTAATTCTAGCCTTCGTCTGAAAACGTCTTTTAGCTCCGTGAAATTTTCTTAAGCCGTCAGCAATTTTATCAAAACTTACGCCAATTTTCATTGCAACCGCTATCGTCGCCAATGCGTTTAAAACATTGTGCCGCCCGTGAATCGCAAGCTGAACTTTGCCTAAAAATTTCTTGCCAATTTCGCCGCCGACATTTATGCGCTGAATCACGTCAAAATTAATTCCGTTGACATCTGCGCGAATACTAGTTGCGGTAAACTCTGCAGGATAATCAATCGCGTAAGAAATAATTTCTTTATCAAGTTCACTTCCAATTCCGCGTACAACTTCATTATCGTAACACAAAACAGCCGTACCGTCGGGCTTGATATTTTGCAAAAAAGTTTTAAACGCCTCACGAATTTTTTCAACCGTGCCGTAATGGTCAAGGTGATCATCTTCAATATTTGTGACAACAGCGATTGACGGCTTAAGCGTGACAAATGAACCGTCGCTTTCATCAGCTTCAGAAACAAGGTAATCACTTTTTCCCAAAATCGCGCCCGTGTCCAAGTCTACAGATTCGCCGCCTATAATTATCGTCGGGTCAACTCCCGCGTTGTAAAGCACAAATCCAATCATTGAAGTTGTAGTTGTTTTTCCGTGCGCCCCCGCTACCGCAATTCCGCTTTTCGCATTAAGGAGCATGGCGTTAATATCGGAGCGATGAAGTTTAGGAATATTAAGTTCAGCGGCTTTTAAAATTTCGGGATTATCAGCCGGTATAGCCGACGAACAAACTATCGCGTCAATATCACTTGAAATATTTTCCGCACTATGTCCGACAAAAACTTTCGCGCCGAGATTCCTTAACATTTCCAAAGTCGAAGAGTCCGCGCGATCCGAGCCGCTGACTTTGTAGCCTGATTCAATTAAAATTTTGGCAAGCACACTCATTCCCGCGCCGCCAATTCCTATGAAGTGAAATTTTTTTCTATCCATTAACAATTCTCCAATCAATATTCCGTTAAAGTGCTAATGGATTTTAATTTATCTGCGTTGCATTGTCAATTATAATTCGTAATGCGTAATGCGTAATTCGTAATTATTTTTTCCGCCGAATTTAATTCAATGCGTAATTCGTAATGCGTAATGCGTAATTATTTTCTATGCCGAATCAAAATTCTTGGATAAGTATTTTTTAAAACGCCGTCGATATTTAAAACCGGTCCTGCGTTTAAGTCGCTGTAATTTGGATAATCTTCTTTGGAATAAACTTTTGTTTTTAATGCAGGGTCGCCAGCTCCACGTTTTGCCATTCCAATAATTTCAAATTGTTCAGGACAATATTTATCAAGAAAAGTAATCGGTACTCCCATTACTCCTTCGTAATCATCGGGGATCGCATCGGTAAAGGGAACTTCTATTGCGTCGTAATTATCATATTTTTTGTAGCCAATATCTTTTATTGCTTTATGCTTACTGTAGCGGATATTTCGCGCATAAGTCATCAATCTCAACGGCTCATGCCGTCTTCCGTGTTCCAAATTTGTCAGCCACAAACATTGATTCGTTGCAACAACTCTTCGTCCTTTTTCGTCAATTCTTGCCTCAGTTCCATAAAGTTCGTAACCTTCCGGCACAAGAAATCCTGAAATCCAGCGTCCCATTCCGTTTCCGAGCCAAATTTTATTTTCTTTAATCAGCGGAAAAACTTCTTTGTAGGTTATGCAGTTAATGTTGCCGATAATCAAAAATTTTTTATCGAAGTCGATAATTTGTTTCAAAAATTCCCTGAATAAACTAAAAGGCGGGTTCGTTATTATAACGTCGGCTTCAGCAAAAAGTTTTTTAACTTCTTCACTTCTAAAATCTCCGTCGCCTTCAAGGTAATTCCAATGCAAATTGTCCAGATAAAATTTTTCGCTGTCATACTCCGTCATGGTAAAAATTTTTCCGCGCGAATCGGTAATAGTCGCGTCAAATTGCGGACTTTCCGTCTCAAATATTGAAAGCACTTGCTGAAAATTTACCTTCTTGGAATTGGTGGCGTAACTTGTCGAAATTAATTTTTTCATCTTGTAACGCTTAAAATTAGCAACAAAAAATCTTGTAAAGTTGCTCCAATCGGGATCGTCGCAGGGCAACAATATAGTTTTATCCTTGAAAACATTTTCGTCGAAGTCAAGATAGCAATTCAATTCGCGTTGAATATCGTAGTACTGAGTATAGAACTCGTCATTTTTATTTTTCATCGCCGAATTTAAAATTTCATTTCTTGCCATAAATTACCGCCTTTCTAAAAATTTTTGTTAAATTAATTTATGAACAGCGCACGAATTGCATTGAGTACGGCAAGAATCATTACACCGACATCGGCAAAAATCGCGAACCACATATTGGCAAGCCCGATTGCGCCGAGTATCATACATAAAACTTTTATGCCGATTGCAAGATAAATATTTTGCTTGACGATACGCAGACACTTTTTAGCGATTTTGACTGCGCGGGAAATTTTTAAAGGGTCGTCGTCCATTAATACAACGTCAGCCGCCTCAATCGCCGCATCAGCTCCCATTGCGCCCATTGCAATTCCGACATCAGCGCGGCTTAAAACCGGTGCGTCATTAATTCCGTCGCCTACAAAAGCAACCCTTAAATTTTTTTCATCGCTGAGAATTTTTTCAAGCTCCGTAACTTTATCAGCTGGCAAAAGTTCACTGCGATAATTTTTTATGCCAAGTTCGACGGCAACCTGCGCGGCAACTTTTTCACTGTCGCCCGTCAACATAAAAATATTTTCAATCCCGACATCAAACATTTTTTCGACGGCAACTTTAGAATTTTTCTTTACAACGTCCGCAATGACGACGTGTCCGATATATTTTTCGCCAATCGCCACGTGAATAATCGTCCCCGCTTTACTGCAAGGTTTCCAAGCCGCCCCGACTGCGTCCATAAGTTTTTCATTGCCGACGCTTATAATTTCACCGTTAATTTTCGCGCGTATACCCTGCCCCGCAATTTCTTCTAAAATCTCAACATCGCAATTATCATTTTCATTGGGATAAAAATTTTTAATCGAAATTCCAATCGGATGCGTCGAATATCTTTCAGCATGCGCGGCTAAGTGAATTAATTGATTTTCGTCAAAATTTTTAGCGTGAATCGCCGAGACATCAAAAATCCCCCGCGTCAAAGTTCCAGTCTTATCCATTACGACGGTTTTAACTTTTGAAAGCGTTTCCAAAAAATTTGAACCCTTAATCAAAATTCCTTCACGACTTGCTCCGCCGATACCTGCAAAAAATGTCAGCGGAATACTGATAACCAACGCGCAGGGACAACTTATTACCAGAAAAATCAATGCGCGATAAATCCACGTCGCAAAATCGCCCGTAACAATCGGCGGAATTATCGCCAATGCTACCGCGCAGGCTACAACTATCGGCGTATAAACTCTTGCAAACTTCGTGATAAATTCTTCGGATTTAGATTTACGCGAACTTGCATTTTCTACCAAGTCCAAAATTTTTGAGGCTGTAGATTCTCCGAAAAGTTTTGTTGTACGAATTTTTAAAACGCCGTTCAGATTGACGCAACCGCTTACGACTTCCGAGCCAACATCAACGTCACGCGGCAAACTTTCACCCGTCAATGCAACCGTATCAAGCGCAGACTTTCCGGAAATTATCACGCCGTCAATCGGAATTTTTTCTCCGGGCTTAACAATAATTTCACTGCCAATTTCAACTTCATCAGGGTCAACCTGTTCAAGACCGTTTTCAGTTTCAATATTTGCAAAGTCGGGGCGAATATCCATTAGTTCAGAAATATTTTTGCGACTTTTACCGACGGCGTAACTTTCAAACAGTTCACCGATTTGGTAGAAAAGCATAACCGCAACGGCTTCCGTGTAATCGCCGTTATCGTAAAGCGCAAGTCCAATCGCTCCGAGTGTCGCCACCGCCATTAAAAAATTTTCATCAAGTGCGCGTAAATTTTTAATGCCGCGTGCCGCCTTTATCAGCAAGTCATAGCCCACAATCAAATAGGGTATCATATACAAAAAAAATCGCGCCGCGCCCGTCGAATTGACAAACTCCAACGCTATCATCAGAATTGCGGCAACGATTATTCGGATTAAATTTTTTTTCTGTTTAGGTGTCATAATAATTTCTCACAAAAAAATTTCGCATTCATCATCAATTTTTCTGCAACTTTCGCGAACATTTTTCATAACTTCTTTATAATTTTGTCCGTCCTCAAACTCAACCGTCATTTTCAACGTCATAAAATTCACGACGGCATTTTTTACACCGGCTGTATCATTGGCAACGGCTTCCATTTCATTTGCGCAGTTGGCACAGTCCGCATTAATTTTAAAAACTTTTTTCATCATCAAGCCTCCTTTTTTAAAAATCTTTATCAATTATAACACCTTCAAAAAAATTATACAACTGAAAAACGGAGCTACCTTGAAAGATAACTCCGTTAATCGAAAGTTGATGGAGACGAAGGGGATTGAACCCTCGACCCCCAGATTGCGAACCTGATGCTCTCCCAGCTGAGCTACGTCCCCAACGGCGTGTAATATACCACGTCAATCTTTAAAAGTCAAGAAAAATTTTGGGATCAGGTTGAAAGTCAGTCTTAAACAAAATCTCTCTGCGCGGCGTTATAAGTGTATGTTTTACCGTCACTAAGCACAAAATTAATATTATGTCCCGTGTCCTGTATAAAAATGCTGTTGGTTTTGTTAAAATGAATTTCGTAGTAGTCCTTACCCTTCGATGTTGACGTAATGTCCTCAAGCGAAATGTCCGGCAAAAGTACAACCGTATCGTCGGCATAAGTGTAAATATTATCTTCGTCATTGTGATTATTGTACAAAATCGTTGCGCCTTCCGCGTAATTGTAAATCCAATCATTACCGTTGCCGCCGTCAATCGTTGAGTTTGCGCTGTAATTTACAATCGTGTCCGCGTCATTATCTCCGCATAAATACATATGCGACGCAAGATTTGTTGAAATGATACTGTCCGCACCTGAGCCGCCGAATACATAAGACCAATTACTGTCATTGTAGATTGTATCGTTACCTTTACCGCCGCTAATCGTCACCAAAACCAAATTAACTATGCTGTGAAGTATATCCTTATCGTCGCCGCCGTAAATGCTGACGTTGGACGCGTAATTATCAATGGTATCATTACCTGAACCGCCTGCAACCGAAGAATATTCGCCGTAATTCCGAATAACATCATTATCCGCGCCGCTGTCTATAATAGAATTGTCGCCGTAATAATTAAATATAAAGTCAACGCCGTCGTCGCCGGTAATCGTGGAGTTTTTGCTGTGATTAAAAATAAAATCCATACCCGCGCCGCCGCTCATGTTTACGTACCTCAAACCGTCGGCAGAAATAATTGTATCGCGCCCATTACCTGCTACGATTGTCGAATTTGCCGCATCATTTCTGATTAAATCATTTCCTTCACCGGCATCAATCGTCGCATATTCGCCGTAATTATCTATAATATCGTCGCCTGCACCGCCTTGAATTGACGCGTAGTAAGCGTGATCATTAAAAATTGAATCGTTGCCGTTGAAGGCGTAAACCGTCGCAAAACCGCCGCTGTTTTGAATTGTATCGTAATCATCTGTGCCGTAAACTTCAATAAAAGATGTGTCGTTGATAATCTCCAAACAAATCCGCTCCTTTAAAAAATTTATTTCAATTATACAAATAAAATTTTTTTAGTCAATTTATTTTTAGATTTTAGGATTTAAAACCTTAAAGCTAATGTCGGCTTTATGTCGTATATTCACTAAAAATATATGTAAATTTTAATTCAAAATTTTTTAGATTTTTTTGAAGGAATTTTCAGTTAAATGTTGAAGATATTTTTAAAATAATTTTGGGGGAGGGATTCTTATGAAGAAGTTTTTCAGTTTAATTATTTTGATAACTGCAATAATTTTTGCAGGCAGTCAAAATAATTTTGCCAGTGCGCGGGAAGTTTACGCGGGCAATGTCAATTATATGTCGTTTTATGTTGACACAAATTCGATTTCTGTTTTCAATCAGATGTCATTTACCGTCTATGTAAAAAAATATGATGATCGCAACGGCAGTTTACAAGGAAATAATCAATGGAATTTTTATGTAAATCGTACCAGTCGAGAGTCTTATTGGGCGTTTGATTATTATCTTTCCGGCACAAACATTCCCATAAGTCAAAATCGCATTGCCCAAAATATTTTGCGTATCTGCCAAGATGCTGACAGTAGGATTTTCCGCTATCGTCGATAAAAAATTCCTGCGACAATTCCTAGAATAATTTTGGGGAGGAATTTTTACGTTGCCAACAATTTAATTTCTCTTGCCAAAAAAATTCATTTATGGTAACATTTTAAACGTGATCTAAGAAACTAAAGAAAGTGAACAATCATCTACGTTATCACAGGTGCAACAAAAACCCCCAAGTAATCTCTGAGCAAGATACTTGGGGGTTGCGCCTATTCAGACGCTAGCGGGTTGTGTTACCGCTTGTTGTTTTTGTCGTCGAGAATCGCGTCAATCAGCTTGTTAATCAAGCTAGAGACAACGTTCGCTCCGACTATGAGCAAGAAAGTGAACAAATCGTCCACAGTTATCACCTCCTTTACTGTCACCAGTATCGGGCGGTAACGTGGATATTTTATATTATCTTAAAAAATTTGCAAGTCGAATTTTAATATTGCATTTTAGAACATAAAAGTTTTTAAAGTTTGACGTTTTAAAGTATTGTTTTTTTTGATTTACTGTGTTATGATTCGCCTTGTGCCGTAATTATTGTAAACGGGAGGTAAATTTGATAATATGAAGCTTGAAATAAAAAGCATAGATAATTACGAAAGCGAGGCAACGATAACTTTTGACGCGGCGGAGCTCGAAAAGACAAAGGCTCAGGCATGCAAACAGCTTGCAAGTCGCGTAAGTATCCCGGGATTTCGTAAGGGAAAAGTGCCGCCGACAAAAATTTTGGAACAGTATTTTGGTAAAGGCGCGATTTTGGACGAGGCATCAGAAATTTTGATTCGCAAAGGTGCCAACGATCTTTTAAAGACAATGGAATATATGCCCGTAACCGAAATGAAACCCGATATTGTTACCTTAGAGGAAGGCAAAGACTTCGTTTTCACGCTGACTTACACTCCCTACCCCAAAGTTGAACTCGGCGAATACAAGGGACTTGAAGCAGAAAAAGTTGTCGAACCTGTTACCGATGAAACCGTTGAACATCAAATTGAACATATCCTTGAAAATAATGCTGAAATGGTTGTTGCGGCAGAAGGTGATGCGGTTGCTGAAGGCGATTTCATAACGCTTGATTATGTCGGAACTGTTGACGGTGAAAAATTTGCAGGCGGCGAAGGCAAAGATCGTCCGCTGGAAATCGGCTCGCATACTTTCATTGATGATTTTGAGGAACAGCTTATCGGCTTGAAAGTCGGTGAGGAAAAAGACGTTAAAGTTACTTTCCCCGAAGGTTATCACGCAAAAGACCTTGCCGAAAAGCCCGCAGTTTTTCATTGCAAAATTAACAGCATTAAGCATAAAGTTTTGCCGGAATTTAACGACGAATTTGTTAAGAAAATCAGCAAGTATGAAAACGTTGACGAATACAAAAAGAGTCTCCGCACAAATTTGGAAGCAATGAACGAACGCGACGCACTCGTTAAACAGCGTGAAGAGGTTGTTCAACAGATTATTGACGGTATGACGGTTGATATACCGCCCGTTATGGTTGATAACCGCGTACAGCTTATGATTGAGGAACTTGACGCGAATTTACAGGTTCAGGGTATGAATTTGGAAGTTTACCTTGCGGGCAGCGGCAGGACACGTGATGAACTTAGCGAAGATTATCGCGAAGATGCAGAGAAAAATTTGCGTATGGATCTTATGCTTGAGGAAATTTCGCGGCTTGAAAATATTTCTGTTGACGATACGGATGTAAATATGGAAATTGCGCGTATGTCCAGCCTTTACCATGCAACACCCAAGCAGATTGTTAAGGCTTTGAAGGATAACGGGCAAATTCAAACAGTAATGTCAAATATTCGTCATAAAAAAGCTATGCAGTTTATTTTCGACAATATGAAGGGCGCGGAAAATTCCGATACGGCGGTTGCAGAAACTTCTGATGAAAAACCTGCAGAAGAAAAAGTTGAATCAGCGGTTGACAAAAACGCAGATTCTGAGTAAATTTTACATAAGCTGAAATTTTTAACAGCGATTGGAAGCGGCTATAAGCTAAACTTCTAATCGCGTGTTTGTTAATTAGGATTAAATTCTTAATTCTACATTCTTAATTCTTAATTAGTATGAGGTGACACAATGGCATATTATGTTCCGATGGTAATTGAAAAGACGGGTTACGGCGAAAGAGCCTACGATATATATTCGCGCCTTTTGAAGGACAGGATAATTTTTTTGGGCGGACCGATTACTGATGACGTTGCAAATTCAATCGTCGCGCAAATGCTTTTCCTTGAAAGCGAAGACCCCGACAAAGATATTCATTTGTACATTAACAGTCCGGGCGGCGTTGTGACTGCGGGGCTTGCGATTTATGATACAATGCAGTACATTAAGCCAGACGTTTCCACAATTTGTATCGGGCAGGCGGCAAGTATGGGTTCACTGCTTTTAACTGCCGGTGCTAAGGGTAAACGTTTTGCCCTGCCGCTCGCAAGAATTATGATTCATCAACCTTTGGGCGGCGCAAGCGGTCAGTCAACCGATATTCAGATACAAGCGCGTGAAATTTTACGTCTGCGCGAAGTCGGCAACGATATTCTTTGCAAACATACCGGTCAGCCGCGTGAAAAAGTTGTAGCTGATACAGAGCGCGATAATTTTATGACGGCACAGGACGCCAAAGATTACGGCTTGATTGATGACGTTGTAACCCGTCCCGTAAGCTCCGAAGAAGATAGAGATTAAAATTTAATCAGTGGCAAAAATTCTCCCTACTTCAAAAGGATGTGACACGACTTGTTAAAATTAGGGAGTCATCCCAAAGTTTATAAATGTTCGTTTTGCGGCAAACCCGACAGTCAAGTTGAAAGGCTTGTCGCGGGACCTGACGGCGTTTATATTTGCGACGGGTGCATTAAACTTTGCACGGAAATTCTAGACACCGACGATAAAGCCGAAGATTTAATCAGCGCGGAAAATCTTCCTAAACCTAAAACTATTTGCTCGATTCTCGATCAATACGTTATCGGACAGGCGGAAGCTAAAAAAACTTTGTCAGTCGCCGTTTATAATCATTACAAGCGTATTGGTCAGCCGAAAACTAAAAAAGATGAAGTTGAACTTCAAAAATCCAATATCTTGATGATTGGTCCGACCGGTAGCGGAAAAACTCTTTTAGCGCAGACTTTGGCGAAAATTTTAAATGTGCCGCTTACGATTGTCGACGCAAATTCCTTGACGGAGGCGGGCTATGTCGGTGAAGATGTTGAGGATATACTTTTATCGCTGATTCAAGCCGCTAACGGCGATTTAATGCGGGCTGAACGCGGTATCGTTTACATTGATGAAATTGATAAAATTGCGCGTAAATCCGGAATGACGCGGGATATTTCAGGTGAAGGTGTACAGCAAGCCCTTTTGAAAATTTTGGAAGGTACTAACGTCAATGTACCTGTGCCGGGCAATCATCATCAACCTATGCCTGCAACTGTTTCTTTCAATACGAAAAATGTACTTTTTATTTGCGGCGGCGCGTTTACTGAACTGGATAAAATTATTGAAAAGCGTCTGCACGGCAGTAAATTAGGTTTCGGCTCTTCGCAACCTTCCAAAAATGACAAAGATGTTAGCAAACTTTTGCGTGAAGTTATGCCGGACGATTTGCTGAATGTCGGGCTTATTCCCGAGTTGGTAGGACGCTTGCCGATTATCGTAACCCTTGATGAACTTGACGAAGAAACGCTTGTAGAAATTTTGACTAAGCCGAAAAACGCGTTGATTAAGCAATATAAAAAGCTTATGAAAATGGACGACGCTAAACTTGTTTTTGAAGATGATGCGTTGAGATTAATTGCGCGAGAGGCTATTCAACGTAACACGGGGGCTCGCGGTCTGCGCTCCATACTTGAGAGAATTATGCGGAATATTATGTTTGAAATTCCTTCAGTCGGCGGCAGTACAGTTTGCACAATCACGAAAGACGATGTACTTTTGAACAAAGAACCCGTCGTAAAGATTAGTAAAAAATAAATTGAATTTGTTATCAAGAAATTAAGCCTCTAAACTTTGGGGGCTTTTTTAGTGCAAAAAAATCCCGCGCTTTACGCAGAAAAAATTTATCCTAAAATTGCAAGTAAGCTATAGTAAAAATTTAACTGAAACAAATTTCTTTTTATGGAACTTATCTGCCTAATGATTCTGTGCAATATACATTCAAGCAATGAAAAAGGAGCTTTACGCTCCCACAAAATTTTAATGTTCTTAAAAAATTATCAGCTGTCTAAAGAAAGCTTTATGGATTAAATTATTTAGTCGACCACTCACCGGTAGATTGATTGCAGACGTAAGTGGTACCTTGAAATTGATAACCTACACCGGTATCGCCCTTTACTTGCAAAAATTCGCCGCTTGTAAAATTAATATGAACTTGCTCAGTACTTACGTAAACTTCCGAAATTTGCTCAAGAGTCACTCCCAGTAAATTAATCATATCATTGGAACTTGAATTTTGAATAACGTCGCCGCCTGAACCCATTGCAAAGAAAAATTCATCGTAACCATCTCCGCCGGTAAGAGTATCAGCTCCGCCGTTGCCGCCCCATAAACTGGAGCCGCCATTTCCTGCATAAATTTGATTGTTATTGTGGTCTCCACCAATCATAATTTCAGCTTGTGCTTTATCTCTGCCGTCAATATCGCCGCCTCCACTTGCCATGTACGAATATGCTACAAGATTTCCATTTGCGTCGCCGTAACTTATAAATTTATCGCGGCAATTTTGAATTTCAAGGTTGCCCGTGCTTGACTTTACCACAAAGGTATTTCCATAAAAATCAATGCCTTGATAATCGCCGGTAAGATTAATTTGCTCGCCGACTACGTAGTTATTAATGGTCTTATTGCCGCCGTTATAAGTATAATTGTTATTGTTCACGTTAATTATCGTTACGTTAGTGCTGCTGTATATATTGGTTGTACTTTGGATATTGATATTGATATAATTATTGACGTCACCGCCGGCAATGGTGGACAAACTCCCGTCCTCATTGACAACGTAATATTGACCGTCCTGATACAAAACGCTGTTGGCAGGTAAATTTTGTGTACCGGTATTAGTTGTGGTAGTTTCACTTACGCCGTTAAACGGTTCAATGCCCGATTCGGTTACAACATAATATTTGCCGTCTTGAAGAATAACTGTACCAACAGGAACAGGTTCAGGCGTTATATCTGTAATTGTTTCTTCAGGAACAGGTTCAGGCGTTATGTCTGTAGTTGTCTCTTCAGGAACAGGTTCAGGCGTTATATCTGTAATTGTTTCTTCAGGAACAGGTTCAGGCGTTATGTCTGTAGTTGTCTCTTCAGGAACAGGTTCAGGCGTTATATCTGTAATTGTCTCTTCAGGAACAGGTTCAGGTGTTACGTCTGTAATTGTATCTTCAGGAACAGTTGCATTTATGAAAAAGTTATTGGCTTTATTCGCGCCGTCTTTAACGGTTATGCTACCGCTACCGATTTGGTAAATTACATCATTACCGCTTATCGACACATTATCAATCTGCGCGTTGCCCGAAAGGTAAATTTGAACATCTTTGCTGACAACATCATGCCCGTCGCCTTCGCTGTATTTAAATGTGTAAGAAATCCCTAAATTATCGTATCCTGTAACGTTTACGGTATCGTTACCTTTGCCACCAATTACAGTAGAGTCCGATCCGTTAAGTTCAACAAGATCATTACCTGCACCTGTATCTATGACGAGATTGTTACCACTATTGGAAATAACCATATCGTCGCCGCTCTTTGTTGAGATCAAGGCACTATCACAATAATTTTCGACAAAATCGTTGCCCGCTCCGGTAATAATATTTACATTTGAAGTATTATCAAATCCTGTTCCATTATAACGACCATTGCGAATATGTTTATCATTAGCACCGCCGTTAATGGTAACGTTATTACCTTGATTATAAACCGTATCTTTACCGTCGCTCGTAAAAATGGAGACGTTATTTCCCATATTTTGAATGCTGTCTGCACCTTTACCGGAACTTATAGAAATATTCGTGCCATTGCTATAGATTGTGTCATTGCCGGCGGCAGAAGATATTGTTATGTCAGTGCCATCAGCCGAAATGTAATCAATGCCGTCTCCGCCGTAAATCTCAATGTTTTTGCCGTAATAACTTTCTAAGGTGTCATTACCTTCACTTCCCCAAATAGATACATAATAGCCGCCGTGATTTTTAATGCTGTCATCACCGGATTCACCGTAAATTTGAACATTCTTGCCGCTATTGTAAACGGTATCGTTACCATCACCGGCGTATATTGTAACGTTAGAATTTTCATTATCAACGTTATCATTACCCTTGTCGGCTAAAATTTGTACATTTATATTCAAATTACGAATAAATTCACCGTCATCAGTGCCGGAAATTGTTTCAATATCAACAGAATCTGCTACCCAATCAAGCAAATGTTTTTCCAAGTCATAAATATTATAATTGTTGTCTTTGATATTCATGCTAACACACCCTTAAAAAAAATGGCAGGTTTCAGTAAATAACCTGCCTAGAAATTTTATATTAAGCGTTTAATACGCCTCAAATTTTTTAGATTTTAACGTTGAATTTTTACACCTCAGCCGCCTTTGTTTGCGTCCAAGTGTCTGTTTGACAATTATAGCTGTACTCTGAGCGATCCGCAAGTACGAAATTAGACGCACCGTCCTGCCCTTCAATTACAAGAGATTGACCTCCTGCCATTTTCAGCACAAAATTACTGCCCGAATAATCGTAATCGCTAATGTCCGACAAAGAAACATTGTACAAATCAACTTTATCGGTAGCGACACTTTGACGAATAACGTCATTACCTTCACTTACGCCGTAATAGTAAGTGTTCTCGCCTTCGCCGCCGTAAAGTTCATCATCGCCTGAGCCTTCGCCGCCCCACAATAAATCTCCGCCGCCTGCGTAAATTTTATTGTTGCCGGTGTTGCCGATAAGTTGACGCTGATAATAAGTTCCCGAAGAATTGCGAGCGTCAATATTATCAATGTTTATATACTCGCCACCATTAAGATTAACGTTTCTGTCATAAGTCGAAAGATTTAAAGTATCTTCGTGATCGGTAGAGCCGATAAAGGTTACACCGTCGGTATAAGTGAAGCTGTTGTTCTGATTAGTCATGCCGAGTTTTGCATAAGAAACATTTTGTCCGTCCGTCGAATATTGGAAAATATCGTCGGTTGAATTGCTTGTTTGAGCTTGGAATGAAGTTCCGTTACCCATATCGAAACTTACATAATCGTTATTGCGTTCCCAAGAAGAAATATTAACGTCTACAAAATTCATAACGCCGGTTTTGTTATTGAAGTTATTAAGATAACCGTTATGATTACCAACGTCATAAAAAGTACTTTGCGTATAGCTGCTACTGGAACTTACACTACTTTCATTGAAGTAGTTTACAGTCGTGTTTCCGTTGCTGTAGCCGCCGATGTCGTAATTGTAAGCGGAATAGTTATCAGTCTTGTTGAAAAAGCTGTATCCGCTTACAATGTCGTTGAAAGAAATGCTTGCGCTAATGCCGCTTGCATTGCCGCCTACAAAACGAACAGAATTAGTACCACTGGGAGAAAATGCACTACTGAGTGAGGCAGGTGTGGAAATTCCCAAAGTTGACACATCAATTCCCCAAGTTGAAAAATCAAATCCATAATTTGAAAAATCAACTACAGAACTTGTCGAATCTTTGGAATCACTGGTAGAAACTTCCTGTGCAGAATCCTCTACGCTCAAAATAACTTCATTGTCCATAAGAAACCCCTCCTGTAAATTAAATACACCAAATTAAAAATTTCAAAACCATAACATTAAAGTTGCAAAAATTATATATATATATCTTTTGTCAAATTTTTTATAAAAGTTCATAGAAATTTCATAAAATAAAAAAGGAGCTTTACGCTCCAAAAAATTTTTTGTTGAGAATTTATTCTTAGTTTGTTCTTGTCCAACTGTGCGATTCGCGACTGTAACTGTAAGCCGAGCGATCCGAAAGTATAAAGTTAGATGCGCCGTTTTGTCCTTTAATCGTGAGAGATTCGCCGCCAGCCATATTTACAACGAAATCTTGACCGACTTCACCCGCCGAAACAATATCAGTCAGCGAAACATTGTATAAATCAACTCTGTCACTAGAAACGCTGTTATAAATTACGTCGTTGCCTTCATGGACACCGTAGAGGAAGGTATTTTGTCCTGATCCGCCATAAAGTAAATCGTTGCCGCCGCCGCCCCAAAGTTTATCATTGCCGTTGCCTGCGCGAATTTCGTTGCTATTTGAATTTCCAAAAAGTTCATTGTTCCCGTAAGAAGTCGTCGCATCAATTTTATTAATATTGTCGTACAAGACTCCTGCCGAGCCGTCAAGATGAACTGCTACCGACTCATAAGACGTTACGTCCAAAACATTACTACGCGAGCCGCCGCTGTAATAATTAACGCCGTTTTCATAGGTAAAGCGATTGTCTCTTTCCTGATAACCAAGTTTTGCATAGGAAATATTGCGCCCGTCCGTAGAATACTGGAAAATCTCATTTTCGGAACTGCTTGTCTGCGCTTGGAACGAAGTACCATTGCCCATATTAAAGCTAACGTAATTGTCAGTGCGGCTGAAGGAAGAAATATTCACGTCCACAAAATTCATAACGCTGTTACGCGAACTGTAGTTTTGCAGATAACCGTTGCTTCTTCCGACGTCGTAAAAATTACTCGCCGAATAACTTACGCTCGCTTCGTAGCTGCTACCGTAATAATAGCCGCCGAAATTGTGCGAACCGCCATAATAATTGTTGTAGCTGCTAATGTAATTGGTAGTCGTATAATAATTGTTGTAGCTGTAATCATGATGGTTGCGACCGTAATCATAATAGTTGCGATTGTAATCGTAACTATCATAGTAGTAATCAGTGTAGTAATAATCTAAATCATCATAGTAGTAATCGTAGCCGCCGTAGTAGTCGTAATCGGTGTAGTAATAATCCATGTCATCGTAGTAGTAATCATAATCGTCGTAATAGTAATCGTCGTAGTAATAGTCCATGTCGTCGTAGTAGTAATCGTCCTCTTCGTAGTAAAAATCAAAATCGAATTTCATTTAAAATACCCCCTAAACTTAATTTCAACACTTCATTAACTTTTGAGGGCATTATAAAAACCTAAAATTAAAATAAAATTAAAGCTAAATTATCGTTGAATTAAAACTTACCTCAACGCTTCATCAATCGCCGTCGCAAACTGATCCGCGCAACTTGTACCGCGTCCGCCGCAAGGATTTCCGCGCAGAATTTCCGCAATTTGTTTAGCGTCTTGACCTTCACTCAATCTGCCGATAGCCGTAAGATTTCCGGGACAGCCGCCCAAAAAATTTACGTCATGCAATTTTCCTTCGTCGTCAATGCTGAAATTTATCATCTTCGAGCAAATACGACCGTCCGTCCTGTAAGAAAAATCTTTCATTCTAATCTCTCCTAAAATATATTTTCTGTCCATGCAGAATATTTTCTTAAGTTATTATAAAAATTTTCGCGGTGAATTACAACTTCTTCTATAAAATTTTTCGCATATTCTTCAAACATTCCTGCCGACTTATAAATTTCCCAAAATTTTTCTACGCTTTTTTCCGTCTCAATGTCGTATTCTATTCTATGTAAAATTCTTGAAAATTCTGCGCGGAGTTCAGGAGTATACATAGACTTTAACATTGATAATTCCGGCATAGACCGCGCCGCTCTCACTAACCAAAATTCTGTTTCTAAATCTCCTCCATAATTTTCAAAGCCGCAGTCCGTCAATTTTTTTAAAATTTCAGGCGGAGATTTTTTTATTATCGGCAAAAATTTTACTTCTTTGTAAAATGACGCGTACAATAATCTTTCAAAATCTTTTCGCGTGTAAAGTCTTGAAATTATTCCGTCATAATGTCCGCGCATTATTTTTTCCAAAACTTTCCAATGCCGCAAATTCCTAAAACTTGTCAAAAAAAATCCGGTTTGTTTGATATATTTTGAAAATCCTGCCGCGATGTCTTGAGGATTTATTACAAATTCAAGCGTTAAATCTCCGATTATTAAATCAAAAAATTCTTCAGGAAACGGCAATTTTTCTTCCCGATACTCCATAATAAAAATTTTTGCGTCATTAGAATATTTTTCCGCGTCATCTTCATCAGAGGTTACAAAAAATATTTCGGCATATGGTAAACGATTTTTTAAATTTTTTATGTAAAATGAACTTTCGATGACTAAAATTTTTTGGAAATTATCTTCTGCTTCTATAAAATTCATCAAACTTGGTGTAATTTTTTCCATTTTAAACCTCAGGATTTAATTCAGAGCCATATTCGCGCAAAAAAATTCTTTGATATTTTTTATACGAACTTTCAAGCGGTTTTTCTTTCGGACAATGTATGCACCAAAAATCTTTTTCTTGATTCGGAACTACAACTTTGTAACCTGCGCGGCTCATTTCTTTGCAAATAGAAGTATCGTACAAATGCCAGCCGTCAAATAAATCTTCGCGCCAATTTAAATCATACTGCGTCGCCATTAAAAATCCGTCAACCGCCTCAACTTCTTGAAATTTTCCTTCAGGTTCATTGCAATGCGAATCTACTACACTTTCCGGCTCACAAGCGTGCAAAACTCTTCCGTAATTTCTCAAGCCGTCCCACCATACGCCGGTTTTCGGCAAACTCATGCAACCTATCATTCCGATTAATCCAATTTTTTTATCAGAAAATATGTCTAAAATATCAAAAATAAAATTTTTATTCACAATCAAAGTGTCTTGATGCAAATAAATTTTATATTTTGCGTCAGTTTTTTTCATTGCGGCATTATAGCCCGCCGTCATTGATTTTGCGTCGCGAATATCTAAAAATTCTACGCTAAATTTTTCCGGAATTTCTAAACTTTTCAGGTACAAAACGCATTCGCTGTACCAATAATCGCTGTTCACGCAAGTTATAAAAGCAATTTTTTTATTGTCCATTTTTATCCAATAAAACTTCTAAGACAAACTAACATTACTACAAATATTCCCATTGTATCTGTTACTATCTTCAGTTTTATTCCTTTCGTTTACCTCTAAGAATTACGCATCAATTAAAAAATCCCGCCTATGCAGGAAAAATTTTTTAGCCGATAAAATGTCCGAGTAGCAAGCCCGCAATGCCCGTTGCTATCAAAACTTTTATGACGCCGATTTTCATTCTTACGGCGATTAATGCGCCGATTAAAATTACTGCACCTATCGGGTTAAATGTTGACGAAAAATCTTTCGGAATTTCTTCAACGTCCCACACAGCCATTAATACGAAACTCACACAAGCCGCCGCTATCAATGCTATTACCGCAGGTCTCAAGCCGTTTAAAATGCCGTGTATCGCGCCTAAGTCTCCGTACTTGAAGATTATTTTTGCCAACGCTATACATAAAAAAATACTCGGCGTTACAAATCCCATAGTCGCGCAGATTGCTCCGGCTACACCTGCGATTTTCATTCCCGCGAAAGTTGCCGCGTTTATGCCAATCGGACCGGGCGTCATTTGCGAAATTGTGAATATGTCTATAAATTCCGGTAAAGTCAGCCAATGGTAAGTGTCGACAACGGTTGATTGAATCAGCGGCATTGACGCGTAACCGCCGCCCACGCATACCAAACTGATTTTCGCGAATTCTAAAAATAATTGCAGGTAAATCATGAGCCGTCCTCCGATTTAAAATTTTTCCGTATCAAATCACGAATAAAATACGCCGTCAAAATCATCAATGACATTTGCAAAAGTCCCAAATCTCTAATCTCGCCCGGCAGTACAAACATAAAATATAAAATTCCGTTAATCACTGCCGCAATTTTTATATGCAATTTCCAATCGTCGCTGAGATATTTCCAAGAAGTTTTTGCAATCCATATCACGTAAATTATATGCGTCACAAACATTCTCGACGGCAGAGGCAAGCCGTAAATCGAATCGGTTATGAAATAAGAATTGATTCTGAAAATGTCCTGCGCGTGGTCGATTATTCGCCAATCTGCCATATCGCCCGTATTTCCCGCGAATCTCGACAAAACCAATAAATATGTTACGCCTGCTACAAACATTGCGCCCAAGATGTAAGCCGCAGATTTTTTGAAGTCCAATTTTTTATAAACAAACGGAAACAGCGCAGGTATGAAGAAAAAGAAAGTTTCCTTGTTAAGTTCGGCTATCGGCGTCAAAATTAAAATCCCTATTAAGTTGCCGCTTAATGCCAATCTTACCGCCAAGAAAAACGCTAAAAATTCCGGGAAGTCGTAAAAGTAACCTCCTAAAACTTCAATGTATGGAATTATCAGCGCGTATAGGCAAGCCGTCAGAGTTCCAATAACTTTATCGCCCGTAACTTCATTGACGATTGAGCGTAGCACCCATACTGCCGCAAATAAACTCAGGAACGCGAAAATTACCGTCAAATAATATTCCAACACATATTTTTTCGGAACTTCTGCCTGCGCGTATTTTTTTTCAATCTCGCGCCTTTCAATCAAGCGTTTAGATAATTTTTCTTTAGCGTTTGCAGGTATCACTTCAACGATAGCTTTTGATAAATTTGGAATTAAAACTCTATGCGCCCAAGGACGTTTAGCTGTGCCCTCCAAATACGCTTCTAAGCCGAAATTCGGATCGCCGTCGCGCAATGTCCACTTAAGAAAAAAGCCGTTAAACCCCGCCGCCGTTACAGTCAGCACGAGAAATATCAGCATTAATTTTTTTATAATTTTGTCGAATTTTTGCATTAGTCTAGCCCCTAACCTCCCCCCTTTCCGATTAATCGGTAAAAAGCCCTTTAAGCTTATCGAGGAAAGATTTTTTTTCAGGGTTATTCTGAACATCACTTCCGCCCGACTCAAAATCCATAAGCAATTTTCTTTGCCGCGCAGAAAGATTTTTCGGCGTCAAAACTTTTACCTTAACAAGTTCATCGCCTCTGCCTTCGCCGCGCAAAACCGGAATACCTTTGCCGCGAATTTTTAAAACTGTGCCGGACTGCGTACCCTCAGGAATAGTCAACTCAACCTTGCCGTCAATCGTAGGAGCTTCAACTTTTGCGCCAAGTGCCGCCTGTACAAAACTAATCGGCACTTCACAATGAACCGTTGTACCGTCGCGAGTGAAAATCGGATGCGGCTTGATATTAATGTAAACGTAAAGGTCGCCCGTAGCTCCGCCGCGTTCTCCCGGTTGTCCGCCGTTTTGAATGCGAAGACGTGTACCGTTATCTACGCCGCGCGGTACAACAACTTTAATTTCACGCTCAACACGAACTTTGCCGTTGCCGTGACAATGCCCGCAAGGATTTTTAATAATCGTGCCTTTGCCGTGACAGCGTTCACAAGTACGCGTAGCATTGACGACACCAAAAGGCATACGCGTAGTAGTTTGACGAGTACCGGTACCGTTACAATCGGGACAAGTTTCAGGGGAAGTTCCTTTAGCCGCACCACTCCCGCCGCACTCTTCACAATTTTCAAGGCGAGGGACTTTAATCATCATTTCCTTGCCGAAAGCAGCCTCTTCAAAATTTATGCTTAAATCGTATCGTAAATCTGCACCGCGCTCAGGACCGGGTGTCCTGTCACGTCCGCGTTTTGCACCTCCGCCGAAAAATTGCTCAAATATGTCGCCCATATCAAAGCCAAATCCGCCGCCGCCACCGCCTGCGCGTCCGAAAATATCGCCGAAAGGATCTCCGCCGGGTCTTCCTCCTCCGCCCGGTTGAAATGCTGCATGTCCAAATTGATCATACTGCGCACGTTTATCTTTATCCTTCAAAACTTCATACGCCGCATTGAGTTCTTTCATTTTTTCTTCAGCGGCTTTTTTATCGTCGGGATTTAAATCAGGATGATATTTTTTCGCCAGCTTTTTATACGCCTTTTTAATTTCATCATCAGTCGCATTTTTATTCAAGCCTAAAACTTCGTAATAATCTCTTTGCGCCATAATCTCACCTTCCGTTAAAATTTTATATTACACTTATTGTATGTAGAATTATTGTCTTCAATTTAATAAAATCCCTCAAAAAATTTGGAGTGAATCACATTGAATATTTTAGAGGTTTTTGGTAAAAATCTGCGTTATTATAGGACAAGTCAAAAATTATCTCAAGAAAAATTTGCCGAAATGTGCGGTCTTCATCGTACATACATAAGCGATATTGAACGCGGACAACGTAGCATTTCCATTGGCAACGTCCAGAAAATTGCAGACGCTCTTGGTATTCAGGCTTACAAACTTTTTATTGAGAATAGTAATGACTAAAACTGAATTATTTTTGGAATTGGCTCAACCTGATGAATTTGGCGTAAGCCGTTGGGTTTACGTGACAGAATTTGTAGGAAAATACGCTGAATTGAAAATCGGCAACGGATTATCTTGGGGCAGAAAAGAATCTGCGCTTGCCAAAAAATATAATGTCGAAGTCGCCAGAAATCTTACTACAGGAAACAGCATTGACGCAATCAGACTTAACGGTTACAACGAAAATAATTTTTCTCAGTACATTAACGCAAAAATCAAGCGTAAAATTAAATCTATGCGTTGTCCGATTCTCGGAACTTCCAATCCTGAAGTCGATCACAAAAATGGTATGAAAAATGAATCGCGCGTAATGCAGAATGAAGACCAAAAACTTTCTGATTTTCAACCGCTTAGTAAAGCTGCCAATGATGCCAAAAGACAAGCGTCGGTTGTTTCTGGTATGATCCGATTGAATTTAGAAAGCACCTTATTCAAAAATTTTCTTAAATACAAAAATATATTCGTGTTTGAAAATGTAGAAGTCACTTTTAAGCGCACGATAACGCCAAATGCCCTGTTTATTTGCCTTACCTTTTGTCTCGCCAAAATTTTTTACGATAATTCCCTTTAACAGAAAACCTCTTTCCAAAAATAAATTCATACATTGAAATCCCAGCGGTACAACTTGACTGTTAGCGTATTTGTCGCCGATAACTACCGCACAGTAACGATTTTTTTCTAAAAACTTCGTCGTGTTGTCGATAATCTTTCCGAAAGATTTTTTAAAGTCGTCAAGCGTCGCGCAATTAGATAAATCGTCGGGACTATCGGAAAACTTTATGATGTCCCAATACGGCGGATGAAAAATCACGAACTGAATTTTTTTTATACCTGCGCAGGTTAAAGTTTGTCTTAAGTCAAGCGTTGAACTGTCACCGCAAATTTGAATAGTCTGCGAATCTCCGACTTCAAGGGCTATCCTCTGCGCGGAGTCGTCCAAAACTTTTTGCTGGAGTTCAATGCCAATCGCATTTCTGCCCATACGTTTAGCCTCAATCAACGAAGTACCGCTGCCCATAAACGGATCAAGTATCCAATCGCCCTTTTTTGTATAGCGGCTGAATAATTGATGAGGAATTTGCGGAACAAAATTTCCGTGATAATCTCCATTGTGAGCCCCCGAATTATCGCGCTTGTCAATAATCCATAAAGAATCCGTTTCAATCTCGGAATAATCTTTCCAAAAATTTATATCAATGTCATTGTAGTTGGACATTTTTTATAAAACACCTTTTTACGCAAATAACGGGAAGAGAGAATTTTCTCCCTCCCCGTTTTTATTATCGGCTAGCCAATTCTAGCAACTATAAATTATTTTTTATCTTTGTTGACTTCGGTATATTCAGCGTCAATCGTTCCGTCATCTTCAGGCTTTGTATTAGAAGAATTACTTTCCTGTTGCGCACTTGAATCAGAATACTGCTGATTATTCGCGCCGCTCTGATATGCCGCCGAACTGATTTTATAGAGTGCCTGTCTTACATCTTCAGTTTTTTGTTTCAAAACATCGACGTCGGAACTGTTCAAAACATTTTTAAGGGATTCAGCCGCCGCTCTCGCATCTTTAATAAGCGAATCATCAACCTTGCCTTCAAAATCTTTGCAAGTCTTTTCAGCTTGGTAAACGGTATGCTCAGCGTCATTCTTAGCATCTGCCGCTTCACGTTGTTTTTTATCGTCTTGCGCGTGAGATTCGGCTTCCTTAACCATACGGTCAATATCTTCTTTGCTCATGCCGCTTGACGATTGAATAGTAATTTTCTGTTCGCGTCCAGTGCCTTTATCTTTTGCGGAAACGTTGACGATACCGTTTGCGTCAATGTCGAAAGTAACTTCAATCTGCGGAACTCCACGCGGTGCAGGCGGAATATCTGAAAGTACAAACTTACCGAGAGTTTTATTACCCGCCGCCATTTCGCGTTCACCTTGAAGGACGTGAATTTCAACGCTGGATTGATTGTCAGCCGCCGTCGAGAATACTTGAGATTTAGTTGTAGGAATTGAAGTGTTGCGTTCAATAATTTTCGTGCAGACGCCGCCTAAAGTCTCAATGCCCAGTGACAACGGTGTTACGTCGATAAGCAAAACGTCTTTAACTTCGCCGGAAAGTACGCCGCCTTGAATTGCCGCGCCGATTGATACGCATTCATCAGGATTTATACCCTTTGAAGGCTCTTTACCTAAAATGTCGCGGATTGCATTTTGAACTGCAGGAATACGCGTCGAGCCGCCTACCAAAATAATTTTATCAATGTCGCTACCTTTAAGCCCAGCATCTTTCATTGCTAAGCGCGTGGGGCCCATTGTGCGTTCAACCAAATCATGAGTAAGTTCATCAAACTTTGCGCGTGAAAGTGTTAAATCTAAATGTTTCGGACCACTTGAATCAGCCGTGATAAAGGGCAGATTGATATTCGTTGAAGTCATTGAGCTGAGTTCGATTTTAGCCTTTTCAGCCGCCTCAATCAGACGTTGTGCCGCCATTTTATCTTTGGACAAGTCGATACCGTTTTCTTTCTTGAAAGCCTCAACCATCCAGTCCATAACTTTTTTATCGAAGTCGTCGCCGCCTAAATGTGTATCGCCGTTGGTCGCATTAACTTCAAAAGTTCCTTCGCTGAGTTCCAAAATCGATACATCAAAAGTACCGCCGCCCAAGTCGAATACCAAAACTGTTTCGTCATTATCTTTATCAAGACCGTAAGCAAGAGCCGCCGCCGTCGGTTCGTTGATTATGCGCAAAACTTCAAGACCTGCAATTTTGCCTGCGTCCTTCGTAGCTTGACGTTGGGCATCGCTGAAATATGCGGGAACAGTTATAACTGCTTGCGTAACCGTTTCGCCGAGATAAGCTTCCGCGTCTGCTTTAAGTTTTTGCAAAACCATTGCAGAAATTTCTTGCGGGGTATAACTTTTTCCGTCAATCGTAACTTTGTAATTGTCGCCCATATGACGCTTAATCGATGCAATAGTTCTGTCGGGATTTGAAACAGCTTGACGTTTTGCAAGTTGTCCTACAAGGCGTTGACCGTCTTTCGTGAAACCGACAACCGAAGGCGTAATACGACTGCCTTCAGGATTCGTGATAACTGTGGGCTCGCCGCCCTCCAATACGCTGACAACACTGTTAGTAGTTCCTAAATCTATACCAATGACTTTACTCATATATTTATCCTCCAAATTAACTTTCAAACTTTTTAATTCCTAATTACGAATTACGAATTAAGCATTATTTACAACTTGTACCATGCTGGGGCGAATCACTCTGCCGCGTGCCATATAACCGCTTTGAAATTCGGCGGCAATCATACCGTCTTCTTTTGATTCGTCTTTAACAGTCCCAACTGCTTGGTGAAAATTCGGATCAAACATTTTACCTTCAGTTTCAATCGGTTCAAGTCCGTGCTTACCCATTGCGGCAATCGTTTCAAGTCGAATCATTTTAATTCCTTTGCGGAACTTTTCGGCATCTCCGCTTTCTCCTTCAACCGCCTCAGACGCTCTGCCAAGATTATCAAGGAGCGGGAGTAAGTCTTTCAAAAATGCCTGTTCAACCGTTGCGGCAAGTTCTAATTTTTCTTTAGCGGTACGTTTACGGAAATTATCAAAATCAGCCTGTAAACGTAAAAGTCTGTCAGTTTTTGCGGCAAGTTCAGCTTTTAATTTTTCATTTTCCGTAACAAGCCCTAAATCGGGTGCGACATCTTTTTTTTCGCCATCTAAATTTATATTGTCGGCGTTCGCTAAATCTGCGTTAATATCCGCGCGGTCACCGTCCTCATTTTCAAGCTTTATCTTTTTATCTTCCGGCAATTCATCAGCCCCTTTCTTTTCGGTTGCTAAAGATTATCACTAATTGGACAAAATGTCAATATCTTTTTCAAAAGTCAAAAAATTTTTCTGTGCTATAATAAAAAAAATTTTTAGGAGGAATTTTTATGGATTTTGATAAAAATTTTTTGAACAGTACCGATTATAATTTTCTGCGCGAAGATGAACGGCTTGGTAAAAATATTTCTTACCTTACAATTTCCGGATCGATAGCTTACGGAACGAATATTGCCACGTCTGACATTGACGTTAGAGGATTTGCCGTCGAGTCGATGAATACGATTTTGACAGGCAAAAATTTTGAACAGGTTGAAGACTTAAAAACAGACACGGTAATTTACGGCTTGAGAAAATTTTTTAAAATCTGCGCGGCATGCAATCCCAACGCTATCGAAATGCTTGGAACGAAACCGGAACATATTTTGTACATTGATGACATTGGTCGTAAAGTTCGCGACAATGTAGAAAATTTTTTGTCTAAGCGGGCGTATGCAACTTTCGTAGGTTATGCAACGGCTCAACTTCGACGTTTACAAAATGCATTGGCGCGTGATTCTTATCCGCAGATTGAAAAGGAACGCCATATATTGAAGTCAATTCAATCAATGATGCTGGCTTGTAAAAAAGAATATGCCTTGAAAAATTCGTCGATAGATTTTGAGTTACTTGATTCGCCGCGTGAGGATTTTGACAAGGAAATTTTTATAACGGTTAAGTCGGAGCGTGTACCGCTTAGAAATTTTTTGGCAATGAATCATGGGCTTACAACTTTGCTGAATAATTACGCAAAATTAAATCATCGTAATCGCAAGAAGGACGAAAATCATTTGCATAAACACGCTATGCACTTGATACGGCTTTATTTGATGGGAATTGATATTTTGAGTGGACGCGGCATTAATACTTATCGTGAAGGAAATTTGCCCCTGCTGAAAAAAATCCGCGCAGGAGAAATTCCGCTCGATGACGTTTTTAAAATGGCTGATGAGTACGAAGAAAAAATCCTTGACGCTTACAAAAATTCGACGTTGCCGGATTATCCCGACGAATCTAAAATTGAAAAACTTTTAATTGAAATTTATACTAAAACGTGTCGGTAAACTAAAAAAAGTTATAGTTCAATCAAACTTTATAAATATTACAAAATTTTACAGCCTGATTTACTCAAAAAGTAATTTATCAACAATCCTTTTCCGGATTAATTGATTATGCCTTTATTCCGTGCCGCCTTCAACCAATTTGGGAATTCATTTAAAAGCCGTCCGTAAAGTTCGGAGTTATCCACGTGTTGAAAATCGTCCAGCGCAAAAAAATTTGTATTATCGACGTAACGTCCCGAAAGTGTATCAAGTTTTTCAAGCATACCGTAGCCGCCAAAAATCCTTCCAAAAAATCCGCTGCTGCTGTTACCAATACCCACAAATTGCCAAAATATAGGCATCTTCGACGATCTTATAACCGCGTCTTTTGTATCGTTGCTAATCGCGCCGTCGGTTATGAAAATCACGTAAGCAGGTAAATTACTGTGTTCATATTCGCTAATAACGTCATTCATAACACTAAGCGCATTAGTGCCGCCGCCGATTTTGTTCATAATTTTTTGCCAATCTGTAGGAACGGCATTTTGATAATTGCCCATATTGACTGAAGGTCTGCGCTCAAATCTGCTGCCGAAATACCAAAAATCTAATTCGCCGTCGTCATCAAACTGCACAGCTATCGGCAAAATTTTATTTACAATTTCCTGAACCGCGCCGTTTTGGTAACTTGAATGCATTGAACCGGAAATGTCCATAACCAACGCAACTTTTGCAACAGTCTCCTGCAAATTTCTTTTTTCAATCTCAGCCTTCAACGGCTTAACCAGCGAAATTAATTTTGGCGCACCTTCTTGAATTTTCTTTTCAAGAGAAATTTTTTTAGGCTTAGGCGGCTCCGGTTTAACTTCCTCTTGAATTTGTTCACCGCCGTAAAATTCCAAAATCTTATCAAGCCCGCCGTCAAAACCTCTCGCGACAACTTGAAATCTCCAATCATTTTTTCTATAAATTTCAAGTGACGTGATAGCTTTTTCATTCTGAAAATCCTTGCCGATAAACTGCGCGGAAATTTTTTCACGTTGACTTTGTTCAATCGTCAATTCGTGATTGGAAATTTCGCCCATAGTCCCTGCGCCGTCAATGCTAGCTGTAAATACCAACTTTTGAATCGTACTCGGCAAAGTGTCAAGGTCGATAACAAATTCCGCACCGTTGGAAATTTCATTGTAGCGAATTTCGCCGCGCGGAGATTGCGTCTGATTGTAAAAAATCATATACCTATCGTCGGACAATTTATTTTTATCGTCGACGCCAAAGCAACTGAAATCATAAGTCGCCTTGCCGGAAATTTTCAAGGTCACCTTGACGGGTTGAGAAATGTCAAATAATTTTTCCAGATTTTGTCTTGTACCGCGTTCAACTTTCACTTAAAGCCCTCCTCTTCGGCAAAATATTTCATCGAAGTTTTTTTCCATTCTTTTTTAGAATACAACGCTTGAAAATCGGTTATGCCCGTCAGCTTAGAAAGTTCGTTAATAATTGCGTCACACTCTGCGCGGGATTTTGCATGAATCATCGTGTAAAGGTTATAATTCCAATTCGGCGCGGTGTTTCTGTCATAACAATGCGAAACCGCCGCGTGTGAACTCATAATCGCCGCAATTTCATTCAGATTTTCAGGCGGCACATTCCACGCACAAAGGGCATTGGATTTAAAGCCTGCCGTCCTGTGTTGCAAGACTGCGCCCAACTTACGGATTTTATTTTCACTGACAAAATTTTTCACGCGCTTTAAAAATTCTTCTTCTTCAAGCCCGACTTTCTCCGCCAAAATTTTATACGGTTCTTTCGACAATGGAAAATCTTCTTGAAGGACTTGAACAATTTTTTTATCGATTTCCGATAATTCATTGGAGTTTGAATTGCACATTGATTTTATATTTCCTGTTGGACTTCAAATTAATCATATCCTCAACGCCGCGCAGAGATTTAATTTCCTGCAAAATATTTTGTTCGCGCTCGGTGTTCAAAGTTAAAAGCGTAAACCACAAATTAAATTTTCCTTCGCGTTCGTAATTATGCGTAACTTCGTTGTAAGTGTTAATCGTTTCGGCAACCGCGCAGATTTCCGACGGCTCAACTTCCAACGCCACAAGAGTTCCGCGATAACCTAAATTGTCCGAATTAAAAAAAGTTCCGATACGACGCAGATAACCCGCCGCCTTCAATTCGCGCACTCTTTCCAATACAAAATTTTCCTCAACGCCGAGAGTCGCCGCCATTTCCGCGAAAGGTCGACTGCAAACGGGAATATTTCCCTGCAACAAATTTAATAAGGATTTGTCAAATTTTGAAAGTTCCATCGCAATTTCTCCTAAAAAAATTGAATCACATTCAAAATTATTTTAGCAGAGATTTTTAAACCTTGCAAGTAATTCTGAATTTAATTCACAAATTTTTTAAATGCGTAATAAAAAAAATTTTACCAAGTTGGAGTTTACCAACACGCTCTAAATCCCTAAAAATATTTAAGTTCTTGAATTGGGAATTTTAAGCAAAAAAAATCCCGCGATTTACGCAGGAAAAAATCTATATCACAGAGTGCAAGTCGGTGGCAAGTGACTTACACACAAAAATTAGTCCTGAGGACGCGGCTTTCTGATAAAGCCCAAAACAACTGCGCCGACAATCGAACCAACGGCGATGGCAATTAAATAGCCGAAGGGATTGCCGATAGTCGGTACAACGAAAATTCCGCCGTGAGGAGCCATCAGCGTGCAATCAAAGAACATAACCATTGCGCCCGTGATAGCTGAACCGATAACGCAGGAAGGAATAACATGTAAAGGATCACCCGCCGCAAAGGGGATAGCACCTTCAGTAATGAACGACATACCCATAATAACATTGGTTGGCGCAGTCTTCTGTTCATTTTTAGTAAATTTACTCTTGAAGAAAATGCTTGAAATGGCGATTGCCAGAGGAGGAACCATACCGCCTGCCATAACCGCCGCCATAACGTAGTAGTTACCGCTAGCCAAAAGTCCGACGCCCGTGACATAAGCCGCCTTGTTCAAAGGACCGCCCATATCGACAGCCATCATACCTGCGACAACGGCACCCATTAAAACTTTAGCTGAAGGATCCATATTTCCGAGTGTATCAATCAGCCAACCGTTGACAGCCGCGACAGGCGGACCGATTATGAAGTTACAAATTAAGCCGATTAAAAATACACCGAGTAACGGATAAAACAGAATTGGCTTTGTACCCTCCAAAGATTGAGGTAAAAAGCTGAGGAATTTTTTCAAGAAGTTAAGCAGGAAACCGGCGATAAAGCCAGCAAGCAACGCGCCTAAAAATCCTGAGCCGTTAGCCGCTGATAAAGCACCGCCTACAAAACCTGCCGCCAATGCGGGACGATCTGCAATAGACATTGCGATAAAGCCCGCCAATACCGGCAACATAAATCCAAATGACGCGCCGCCTATTGCGTTAAATACATGAGCTACAGGCGTGATATTACCAAATTTTCCGCGTTCATCTGCAGGTAAAGCATTTAAGTCAACGGAAAAACCGTCAATTAAGAATGAAATTGCAATTAAGATACCGCCGCCGATAACGAAGGGCAACATATGAGAAACGCCGTTCATCAAGTGCTTATAAACTTGACGCCCTATGCTTTCATCAGAGCCGCCGCCCCCTGCTTCTTCGCCTCCGCCGTCTCCGGCTTTTGCGTGATAAATCGGAGCTTGTCCGCCAAGTGCGCGGTCAATAAGTTCATCAGCTTTATTGATACCGTCAGCAACTTTCGTAATGACAACGTGCTTGCCGTCGAAACGCGCCATTGCAACGTTTTTATCAGCCGCTACAATGATACCGTCCGCCTTAGCAATTTCGTCTGCCGTCAAAACATTTTTTGCACCGCCAGAACCGTTTGTCTCAACTTTGATTGAGATACCGCGCTTTTTAGCGTGCTGTTCAAGACTTTCCGCCGCCATAAAGGTATGTGCAATACCTGTCGGGCAAGCCGTAACTGCCAAAATCTGAATGTGGTCGGCTGTGGCAACCGGCGCAGAATTTGCAGACGCAGGAGCTTGGAACTTGCCGTCTTCTTTGTCGTCGATAATCTTTAAAAATTCCTCTTTAGATTTCGCTTTGATGAGTGCTTCTTTAAAGTCCGGATCCATAACCATTGTGGCAAGTTTGGAAAGGATCATTAAATGTTCGTCATTGCCCCCGTCAGGTGCCGCAATTAAGAAAAACAGTCGCGCAGGATTGCCGTCCATTGATTGGAAGTCAATACCTTCGGGAATTGTCATTGCCGCTAAACCTGCCGCTTTTACGCCGCCGGATTTTGCGTGTGGTGTTGCAATGCCGTCACCGAGTCCTGTTGTTCCTGAGGCTTCACGCGCTTGTACGTCTTTCAAGTACTGCGCTTTGTTTTTGATGTTGCCGCCCTTTTCCATAAGGTCGACAAGATGCGATATTGCGTCCGGCTTGTCTTTGACTTTTGCGCCAAGATCAATACTCGCATTTTTGAGTAAATCAGTAACTCTCACCAAATCACTCCCCTTCAATAAAATTTTTTTATTTCTTAACGACGTTTAATTGTCGGAGTGGCTTTACCTTCAATAATCCGTCGATTTAAGCTGATTAATCCCAATCGGCATGCAATTTAGAATTGCTGTAAGTAACAGTCATTTCGCGGTATGAATAAAGGTCTTGCTTTTTCCATTCACGACTTTTGCCGTTGGAAAGATAAATCTTGATATTCCAGTAGCGATTACTGCGACTTATAGGAACATTCCCTAAAGTAAAAGTTTTGCCTATTGGTATGATATGACTGTTTTTTTGACCAGAATAACTTTTTCCATAAGGGCTTACGTAAACTTTGGAGATATTATAGCGTGTGTCATTGTGAATACGCAAAGTACCGTTAGCAGAAACTGCGCCGACTGCTCCAAAAATGAAAAGGAGAGTCAACACAAGGACTGGAATAACTTTAAAATTTTTCATCGCGTAAACCTCCTTCATATATTTCAAAACGATAAATTTTATTAAAATCGGCTCGAAAAATTTTTATATATCAGCTACGAAATGCCCAAGCGAGTTTTATAGTCTACGTTAATTAGGCATAAGCCGAATATTTGAGCCATTTCTAATAAACGTTATTTTCCAAACGGTATGAAGATCATAGTCATCCCAGTAAACATCTCTGCCGCTTGCAAAAACAATCTTTATATCAAAGATAGAACCAGAATTAATAGTAACATCACGTGACGATCTGTTACTCAATGAACCCATATTCTTACCGTTCATGTAAATACCGCTTATGCTCTCACCAGTTTGATTGACAATTGTCAAACTTCTGCCGGCTTCAGCGGAGCTTTGAGTCGCCGTAACGAGAACGAACGCCAAAACGAACGCGCAAATAATGCGGGCAACAGCACTACCTACAGGGGGGGGTATTCAATTTAATCATAATAATACTCTCCTTTAAAAAAATAAAGTATACATTGAAAAATTTCGAGCCGACTTTAATTTAAGAGAAAATACTCATAATCTTTTTATACAGCTTGGAACTGAAAGGCTCATCATCTTCGGTGGCATGGAAGATTTGAGCCTGCCCGGCTTTAAGTCTGTCAAAAAGTTGCTCCGGCTTACGAATACCCGTACCTACAGAAGTTGAAAGCATAGGCTTGCCGTCGAAACGTGACAGCGGAACTTTTTTACTTGCCGCGATAATTACGGCATCGGCATTTTTAATTTCTTCGTCGGTAAGTGCATGATAAACGCCTGCCGCCCCGTGAACTTCAATGCGAATGTTAATGCCTAATTTTTCAGCGGCATTTTTCAACGCCTCACGTGCCATAAACGAAGAAGAAATTCCCGTCGGGCAAGCCGTAACCGCAATGATTTTTTGTCCTGATGAAATTTGCTTTTCAGGTGTTTCAGATTTTTTGCGCTCGGCTTCCTTAGCGTCGATAATTTTAATAATTTCGTCGGCAGATTTAGCCTTGATGAGCGATTCTCTAAAATCTTCGTTCATCAAAAGTACCGCGAGACGACCCATTTCAGTCATTGCGGTATCTCCGGCTTTAAGCGGTGCCGCCAACAAAACTATCAATCGCGCAGGTTTACCGTCAATCGAATCAAAGTTTACGCCGTCGGGAACTGTTATCAAGGAAATTGACGCTTTTTTTACAGCGGCATTTTGCGCATGCGGAGTTGCCAAGCCGTTGGAAAGTCCGGTTGAACCTTGTGCCTCTCTTGCCAAAACGTCGCGGCGGACAACTTCTTTTTCACGTACCGCGCCCGCCGTCATAAGCAAATCGATTAACATATCTATTGCTTCATGCTTATCTGCGGGGTGTACACCGAGTGCTATTGATTTTTTTGAAATGAAGTTTGTAATTTTCATAGTAATCACCTTCGATAATGCGCAATGCGTAATGCGTAATGCGTAATTACTCACTACGCACCGCACATTACACTTTACAGATAACTACAAAATTTTATTCGAGAGTCTTTAAAAGAGCCTCGACTTCGGGACGCGTTGCAAGATTTTCAGAAAATGCGGATGCCGAACCTGTAGCAAGTCCCATATGGAAAGCTTTAAGATAATCGCCGTTTGATTCGTTGTAACCTGCGATAAATCCTGCTACCATTGAATCGCCCGCGCCAATAGAATTTACCAATTTACCCTTCGGTGCAGGTGAGAAATAATCTTTACCGTCTTCCGTCAACAAAATTGCGCCGTCGCCCGCCATTGAGATTAAAACGTTGCGTGCGCCTTTTTCCTGCAACTTCTTAGCATATTCGACAATTTCTTCATTAGTTTTAAGAGTTACGCCGAACATATCACCGAGTTCATGATTATTGGGTTTAATCAGCCACGGGTGGAATTTCAAAACTTTAAGGAGCAAACCTTTTTCCGCGTCAACAACAATTCTGATGCCTTTATCCTGCAACGGCTCAAGTGTCCTTTCATACATATCATCAGGTAAAGTATTGGGGATTGAACCGGACAAAACTAAAGTATCGCCTTCGCCGAGTTTAGCGAGTTTTGCAAAAAGTTCATCGCGTTTAGCGTCGCTGATTTTCGGACCTTGACCGTTAATTTCTGTTTCGACATCGGCTTTAGCTTTAACGTTAATGCGTGAAAAACCTTCTTCAAGCTGTACAAAATCATCAGCCGCGTTGAAGGTACGAAGTTGACGTTTAATTTCTTCACCGGTAAAGCCCGCAAGAAAACCCAACGCCGTCGACTTATGACCGAGATTGCCAAGCACGATTGAGACGTTAATGCCCTTGCCGCCGCCGAGTACCTGTTCATAAGTCACGCGATTAATTTTGCCCGTCTCAAAATTATTAAGACGAATAATGTAATCAATCGCGGGATTGAAAGTTACCGTGTAAATCATCAAAATTCCTCCCCATAAAATAAATTGAAAATTTCAGCGATTGAATTATACAGTATGCTTTTAGATATTTCAAGGCGCATTACTTAAGAGGGGATTAAAATTTTTAGCGGAAATTTTTTAATCATTGACAAAATAAAGCGTATAAAGCATAATGAATTGTAACTGAAATTTATTGAGGTGATTGATATGAATATTTTCAAAACAGCAATATTAATGGCGTTGATGACGGTGATAATGGTAGCGGTAGGACAACTTATCGGCGGCAGTACCGGCGCGTTCGTTATGCTGGCAATTTCTATCGGAATGAATTTTTTTACTTACTGGAAAAGTGATTCGATAGTTTTAAGTATGTACAATGCCCGCGAAATTTCCGAATCGGAATCGCCGCAACTTTTCAATCTTGTAAAAAATCTCGCGCAGAAAGCTGAATTGCCTATGCCGCGCGTTTACGTGATTGACAGCGAAATACCTAATGCCTTTGCGACGGGCAGAAATCCTGAACACGCCGCCGTTGCTGTGACAACGGGCATTATGAAGGTACTTGATTACAATGAACTTTCCGGAGTACTTGGTCACGAATTGGCGCACGTCAAACACCGTGATATTTTAATTGGTACAATCGCCGCCGCTATGGCAGGAGTTATCTCAATGATTGGCAGTATTGTACAATGGGGCGCGATTTTCGGCAGTCGTGATGATGACGATAACGGCGGATTTATCGGTATGATTGCCGCGATAATTATTGCTCCTCTTGCCGCGTCGATTATTCAGATGGCAATTTCACGCTCGCGCGAATATGATGCCGATAAAACGGGCGGAGAAATTTGCGGCAACCCAAATTATTTGGCGAGTGCACTTCAGAAAATTGAACGCTACACTTTGCAAGGCGCACCGATTGAACACGCCAGCGAAGCTACCGCGCATATGTTCATCATAAATCCTTTTGACGGCACAAAAAAATTTCTGAAGGGACTTTTCTCAACGCACCCAGACACTGAAGACAGAATTGCAAAACTTCATGAACAGGCGGCGTTTTTAGGACTTCCCGCGTAAAATTATTTTTAGACAAAAAATTAAGTCTCGACATCAGCCGGGACTTTTTTTTAATTAAGAATTAAGAATTTAGAATTAAAAATTATAAGTTCATTCTTGGAGACTTTACTTTTTTTTATTTTATCAACACGCTCTAAATAAAAAATCCCCCGCCATTAACGAGGGACTTTCTTATTTGAGAAAAATTTTGCGACTAAATTTTTGCCGTCCAAAGACCGTGCAAGTTACAATATTCGTAAGCAGCAATAGGTTCATCATCTTCAGCGACAATAAAAATTGCTTCCGGCTTATCGGCAGGGGTTAAATGGCGATATTGACCGCCTTTCTTTGTCTGCAAGTAAATCCACTGAATTAAATGCGCGTCCGTCATGGGATGAGCGACACTGCCGACTTGGATTGTAATTTTCTTGCCGTCGACTTCCACAACGGGGACATGTTTTTCCTGCGCGGCGTCGGTAGTATTGGCTACAAGCTGTTTCATGGGACTGCCGCCACAAATAATTTCGTCCGTCCCTTTAAGAATCAGCATAGCCATAGTTTTTTTATCTTCGCTAAGAAAAATTCTTCCGCTATCCATATCAATCACTCCAGAAAATTATTTAGTCAAAGCGTCCCAGCCTTCATTGGCGCGTTCAACAAAAATATTGCGGATATTTTGATTTTCGCCGAGTCCATGCAGACTTGTTTCAACCTCAAAGCCCATACCTTCCAAAATTGATTTATGCGAGTCGGCTTCATCGCCTGCCATATCGTTATTGGCGTGATCTCCTGCAACCATCATCATCGGCATTAAAATAATTTTGTCAACTTTGTGCATTTTGAGTTTACCGGCAACACTTTCAAGCGCGGGCCAACCTTCGACGGTGTAAAGGTGAACATCATTGCGGCGCATTTCACGCAGTTTATTTTGAATCACTGAATAGTAAGCATTGGAAGGATCGGGCGTGCCGTGTGCCAAAAGCATTATCGCCGTACCTTTTTTGTAGGCAGGGAAATTCATTGCTTCCATAACCTCAACAATGTCGTCGGGCTGTTCCTCTTGACCTTGCCAATACATTAACGGAGTTGCAAGCGTCATTTTTTTAAATTGTGTTTTATATTCGTGGAAAATTGCAACATCGTATTTATATTCAATTCCGGGAATAATTGCAAAGGGTACAAGTTCAATGCGCGTGTAACCTTCCTTTTTGAGTTGTTTTAAAGCGTCCTCAGGCGTCGGATAATCGCATTTACCTTCGTTCTCAATCATATGTTTGCGGACAATGTGACTTGTAAACGCCGTGACGACCTTAACATTTGGGTGAGCGTCGGCAATGGCTTTTGCGGTAGCGTCGATAGTTTTTGCGCGGTTATCCTTGTAAGTTGTGCCGAAACTCAAAATTACAATCGCATCTTTGTTGGCGGCATTTTTCATTTTAGGATTTTCGTACTTCAACACGCCGATTTGTGTAGCCATTTGAAGTGCCGCAGGCGGATTAGAAACCTCATCGCTGAGTTGATACGCCGCATTAGCCGGACTTACTCCGAAAATCGCCGTACAAGCTACAGTTACTGCCAAAAGTTTTTTCCAACTCTTCATTAAAAATTCCCCTTCCACAATTAAAGTTTATTAAATCCTAAATGGAAATTCCTAAATTGTCAAATAATTTTTTAGTCTGATAATAATTCTTTTGAAGAATTGTTGAAAAAATAAGTAGACTGCTTTTTATTTTTTAGAGAGTGTATCAATAAATCGAAAAAAGTGATAAAATAAAATTGTTATTTCAATAATAAAAAAATTTATAAAGTTGGAGTTTAACAGCACGCTCCAGTAAATTTTCGTTTCAGTAAAAAAATAGCAGTCCGAAGACTGCCGATTAAATTTAAAATTTTTCACGAATTACGCATTAGCAACTGCGTGAACACTAATTTTTCTGCGATAACGTCCAAGTCTCTCAAATTTTACTTTTCCTTCAATTTTCGCAAAAAGAGTATCGTCATTACCGCGCCCGACATTAGAACCCGCGTGAAAATGCGTTCCGCGTTGACGTACTAAAATACTTCCCGCCTTAACGAGAGTACCTTCCTGCTCTTTTACGCCCAAACGTTTTGATTCGCTGTCGCGTCCGTTTCGCGTAGAGCTGACGCCTTTTTTATGTGCAAATAACTGTAAATCAAATTCAAACATGCTTTTCACCTCCAACGGTAATTGACGGCATATTTTGATTAATCGGAGAACCTACGCTGGGAATTTTCTCTTTAATTATCAGCTTAGTAGCTTGAGGCGCAAGCTTTTCAATTTCGCGAATACCAATCAACATAGTTTGAAAGACCGCCTCCGTAAGTTCGTCCGGCGGATCGTCCAAAATTAAAGAAAGTTTCCCGCTGGCAAAATCGCTTTGAAAATTGCGGTTAAGATGATTCGCAATGCAAATGTACGCCGCTTGCGATACAGTAGACACTCCCGCGCAAAAAATATCGTATCCGCGAGGAGCCGTGTTGCTGTGTCCGTCAATCGAAAAGCCGATAATTTTTCCGTCCGCCTGCGTATAAATCTCCGCGACAATCATTAATTAGCCCTCAATCTTTTCGATTTTGACTTTCGTAAACGGCTGGCGATGCCCCATACGACGACGATAATTTGTCTTGTGCTTGTACTTGAAGATACGAATTTTCGGACCTTTACCGTTTTTCACGACTGACGCCGTAACTTTTGCGCCTTCGATTTTCGGCTGACCGATTTTAACGTTTTCGCCGTCAACAATCGCAAAAACTTCTTCAAAAGTAACCGTCGCGCCTTCCTCAACACCAAGCTTTTCAACAATAATTTCGTCGCCTTCAGAAACTTTGTACTGTTTACCGCCGGTTTTTATAATCGCATACATTTAACCTAAAACACCTCCACCGGATGAACTCGCCGATTACAGGCAGGATTTCCTTTTAAAGCCTTAATCGTGCGGCAGTATGGCGTAGGTTATCATATAAAAAATTTTTTGTCAATCCAAAAAATTTATGATTCATAAAAGCTGTGATAGATTAAAAGTAAATTTAAGATATAAAAATTTTTACCCGGTTGAACTTGATTAAAACTTCTGGCTAAATTATTTTACCAGATTTCTTTTCGTGAAAATCAATCGTGATTTTACACCGTTTAAAAAATTCAAAATTTATGGTGTATAACACGCGGAAAATCTCCTTTAAAATGTTTACGAAGGGAGGGGATTTTTTTGTTTAAAGTCAAGAAAGTTGAAATGGTCAACAAAACTTTTCGCCTGCCAACCAACCTTGTGAAACGCCTTGCCGTTGTCGCACAAGCTCAGGGCGTTTCCATGAACAATTTGGTTGGTCAGTGTTGCGAATACGCGCTCAATCAAATGGAAAAAAATCCTAAGGAAGAACTCGACGCAAATCAAAACGCGTAACTCAACCCTACAAAGGATACCATAAATAATTTAAAAAGTGGTGTCCCGACAGGACAATTTAAAAAAATTTTTGGACTTGATTTTTTCAAGCCCAATTTTTTTCGCATACAAAATCTTTCAGTTCTTTTTAAAACGTGCTAAAATTTTATCACAAACGGGAGGGAAAAATATGTTTGAAAAAAATACTGAGGAACTTTTTAACGCGTTGAAGGAAGATCCCGACGTTGAGCAATTTTTAGCCAACAATCAGCAGGAATTTTCCGAGCCTTTACATATTTATTTGAAAAAACTTTTGGCGGAAAAAAATTTGACGATAAAATATTTGTGTGCGGAATTGAATTGCAGTCCGGCGCATATTTATCATATTTTTTCAGGCGCAAAAAAACCGTCGCGTCAAAGAATTGTGGCAATTTCGCGGGCAATGAATTTGAATTTGGAAGAGACGCAATATTTGTTGAGGTATGGCGGCTATGGAATTTTGTATCCGCGTAATCCTTGGGACGCGGTTGTAATTTCGTCGATTGAACATAATCTTTCTGTTGCTGAGATGAATGAACTTTTGCGGCAACTCGGCGAAATTCCTATTTTTAATGAAGAGTAAATTTTACGGCGCAATATTTTTATGATATAATTTCTTCGTTTATTTTAAAACTTGGGAGGAATTTTTGTGGAAGCCCTGCACGGAATCATCAACGCGATTAATGATTTTTTGTGGACTTACGTAATAATCATTGCGTTAATCGCGTCGGGAGTAATTTTTACACTGCGGACAAAGTTTGTGCAAATTCGATTGTTAGGCGAAATGATTAAATTGATATTCGGAAGTGCGGGTGCAAAAACTTCAGGCAAAGAGGTTAGCGGCTTTCAAGCATTTTGTGTAAGTACGGCGTCGCGTGTAGGTGTAGGAAATATTGCCGGAGTTGCCATAGCGATTGTTACCGGCGGACCGGGCGCAGTATTTTGGATGCTGTTAATTGCTTTTATAGGTTGTGCGACGGGTTTTGTTGAAAGTACACTTGCGCAGATTTATAAACTTCCTCGCGGTGAAGGCGGCTTTCACGGAGGACCTGCATATTACATTAAAAATGCTCTTCATCAACCGGCTATCGCAAAACTTTTCGCGGTGTTAATTTCTGTAACTTTCGGCTTGATATATAATTCAGTTCAGGCAAATACAATCGCGCAATCAGTTGAAACGGCATTTGCGATTGACAAAAGTATAACGGCAATTGTCTTAGCGATATTGACGGCGTCGGTAATTTTCGGCGGAGCTACACGAATTGCGAAATTTGCGGAAATGATTGTGCCGAGTATGGCGGGATTGTATTTAATTTCGGCGTGCATAATCGTCGTTATGAATTTGGACAAAGTCCCTGCAATGTTCGCGCTGATAATTCATGATGCCTTTGAACCTCAAGCGGCAGTCGGCGGAGGATTTGCGGCAGTATTTATGACGGGAGTGCGGCGCGGATTATTTTCAAATGAAGCGGGCGAAGGATCAATACCTAATGCGGCGGCTACTGCGTCGGGTAAACACCCCGTGCGGCAAGGCTTGATACAATCTTTCGGCGTTTATGTCGACACTTGGTTTGTATGTTTGGCAACGGCATTTTCAGTTTTGCTGACGGGACAATATACGGTAGGCGGCGAATTAACGGGCGTTGCTCTGGTACAAACTTCATTGGCAAGCGTTTATGGCGCGTATGCTCCACACATTTTGGCGGTTATAGTTTTTCTGTTTGCGTTCAGTTCGATAGTTGGAAATTATTATTATGGGGAAGTCAACATAGCTTTTTTTGAAGGCGACGAATCTGGGATTTTGCCCAGCGTCATTGCAAAACACGCGATGAATATTTTTCGCGTCGGCGTTATCGCAATGGTAATGTTTGGGAGTTTTGCGGAACTCGGATTAGTTTGGGACAGTGCAGATTTATTTATGGGCTTTTTATGTTTGACGAATCTTTATGCTATCGCGCGACTTGGCAAGTATGCTTTTATCGCGCTTGACGATTATGTTAAGCAAAAAAATAGCGGCGTTGATGAGCCGACTTTTGATAAAAAAATTATGCCGAATAAAGATGGCGTTAAAGCTTGGTAGATTTTAAAAATTTTTGGAGGAAAATTTATGGCAATTTTAATTTGCGGAGGCGCGGGCTATATCGGTTCGCATAATGTTGTAAACTTTATTGAAAAGGGCGAAAATGTCGTCGTCGTCGATAATCTTCAGAGCGGACACAGGGAAGCCGTACACTCTGCCGCAAAATTTTATGAAGGCGATATTCGCGACGCGCAGATTTTGAATAAGATTTTTACTGAAAATGAAATTGATGCGGTTGTACATTTTGCGGCGGATGCACTTGTAGGCGAAAGTATGATTAACCCGCTGAAATATTTTAACAATAATGTTTACGGTATGCAGATTTTATTGGAATGCATGGTTAAAAATAAAGTTGACAAAATTATTTTCAGTTCGACAGCCGCGACTTACGGCGAGCCTGAACGCATACCGATTCTTGAGGACGATAAAACTTTTCCGACTAATCCTTACGGCGAATCAAAGTTGATTATGGAAAAAATGATGAAGTGGGTTAATTTGGCGCATGGAATCAGATTTATTTCATTGAGATATTTTAATGCGGCGGGCGACAGTTTAGACGCGTCGATAGGCGAAGAGCATAATCCTGAAACGCATTTAATTCCGCTTATTCTGCAAGTTCCCTGCGGCAAGAGAGATCACATAACGGTTTTTGGTGATGATTATCCTACACCGGACGGTACTTGTATTCGTGATTATATTCACGTGTTGGATTTGGCGGACGCGCATTATTTGGCGTTGAAATATCTGCGCGAAGGCGGAGAATCAAATATTTTCAATCTCGGCAACGGCAAGGGTTTTTCTGTTAAGGAAATGATTGTTGCGACTGAAAAAGTCACTGGGCAGAAGATTAAAACTGTTATCGGTGATCGCCGCGCAGGTGATCCTGCCGTATTGGTTGCGTCTGGTGAAAAGGCGAAAAAAATTTTGGGTTGGTCGCCCAAATTTACAAATGTTGAAGATATTATCAGAACTGCGTGGAATTATCATTCTAAACATTAAAAATTATGAAAAGAACTTTAACTTTAGGAATTGAAACAAGTTGCGATGAAACGGCGGCGGCAGTAATCAGCGGCGGGCGCGAAATTTTATCAAACATTATTTCGACTCAAATTCCCGTTCATCAAAAATTTGGCGGCGTTGTGCCGGAAATTGCCTCAAGAAAACATATTGTAAATATTATGCCCGTGATTAACGAGGCGATTAATGTTGCGGGTGTCAATCTTAATGACATAAATCAAATTGCCGTGACTTACGGACCGGGATTAGTCGGCGCGTTATTGGTAGGAGTATCTGCCGCAAAAACTTTAGCCTTCGCACTGAAAATTCCGTTGGTTGCCGTCAATCACCTTGAAGGGCATATCTTCGCAAATTTTTTGAGTGCGCCGAATCTTGAGCCGCCTTTTTTAGCGTTGGTAGTTTCCGGCGGACATAGTTCATTGATAAATATGAAGGGCTACAACGATTTTGAATTGATTGGGCAGACTAGGGACGACGCGGCGGGGGAAACCTTTGATAAAATTGCTCGCGTGATGAATTTGCCTTATCCGGGCGGTCCGCAGATTGATAAACTTGCTAAGGAAGGAAATCCTGATGCGATTGATTTTCCACGCGCTAAGGTTTCAGATTTTGATTTTAGTTTCAGCGGGTTGAAATCTGCCGTGCTGAATTATCTCAACTCCGCGCAGATGAAGGGCGAAGAAATAAATAAAGCCGACGTTGCGGCAAGTTTTCAGAAGGCGGTTATTGATTCGCTGATTGACAAGACGATTGACGCCGCCGAAAAGTTTAAGCTGAAAAAAATCGTATTGGCGGGAGGAGTTGCGGCTAATTCTCAACTTGAAGAAAATCTGCGCGGGAAATGTGAAAATCTTGGGCTGGAATTTTTTTACCCGACAAAAATTTTGTGTACCGATAACGCCGCTATGATAGCTTGTCGCGGCTATTATCAATCGCTCGTGAAAAATTTTGCGCCGATGACTTTAAACGCCATACCAAATTTATCATTGACTACCAATCACTAAAAATTTCTCATTAATACAAAGTCCGCCGCTTGTTCAAGAGCAAGTTTGACGGAATTTTTTATTTGCGGTAAACTAATTCGCGCCGATTCAATATGCGCCGTCGCTCGAAGTTTGCAATAATTAAAAGCGTCAGTGTCACGAACAATTTTAACGGCAGAGTTAATTTCGTCTCGCGTAATATTTTTATTGTTAATAATTTCGCGTAAAATATTTTTATCGACGCTGACATTAAGCGCACGAATCACAGGCAAAGTTATCACGCCGCTTTTCAAGTCACTGCCCAAACTTTTTCCTGTAATTGTCTCGTCGCCAAAAAAATCTAAAAGGTCGTCGACAATCTGAAAAGCAATCCCTAAATCATTTCCGTAAGCCGTTAAGCCTTCAACTTCCGCGCGATTTAAGCCGCTGACAATACCGCCCAATCTGCAACACGCCGATAAAAATATTGCAGTCTTCAAATTAATTCGCTCGTAATATTCTTCAAGCGTGGGAATTTTGAACAGCGATAAATCCTGAAGAATTTCTCCGCGACAAAGATTTTTCACAAGCTTTGAAAGTATCAACGCAACTTCATCGCCGTAATTTCCTTCAGCGACAAGTTGAAATGCCTTTGCAAAAAGATAATCGCCGATTAAAACTGCAATCTGCGCACCGTATTTGGAATTGGCAGTCTCGACTCCGCGCCGCTTTTTGGAACTGTCTAAAATGTCGTCGTGTACAAGGCTTGCCGTATGAATCAATTCCAACGCTACGGCTAAAGGTAAAATTTTTTCGACGGAAATTTTTTCGCGTGAATTGGCACAAAGTAAAAAAAGCATCGGTCGCAATCTTTTGCCGCCTTGAATCAGCGGTGTACAAGATTTTTTTATAAATTCGTCCTCAATCACTGACTGCCGCAAATTTTCTTCAAGCCGTTGCAAAATTTCCGTTGAGATACCCGATGCCGCTAAAAAATTCAATACTACCACCCGTCAATAAAAATTAGGCAAATTCTATCACAGCGGCTAGTTTATGTCAAAAATAATTAGGAATTAGGAATGCGTAATGCGTAATTAGGAGGTTGAATAATATGAAATTTAATGAATTAAAAATTAATGCTGAAGTTTGCGAAATGTTAAAGCGTCAAGGAATTATCGACGCAACACCCGTACAAGAAAAAGTTATTCCTGCGGCGCGAACAAGTCGCGATTTAATTATCCAAGCCAAAACAGGTACAGGTAAAACTTTAGCGTTTTTGTTGCCGACATTTGAAAGGCTTAAAAAAATTCCCGTCACTCAATCATTGATAATCGCTCCGACTCGTGAACTTGCCACACAAATTTTTAAAGTCTCCGCGCAGATTGCCAAAATTTTTGAGTTGGAAACAATTTTAATTTGCGGCGGTAAAGACGTTGAACGCGAAAAATCTAAACTGCGTCATTCTCCTCAATTAATCATTGGGACGCCCGGCAGACTTCTTGACCACTTAAAACGCGGCACGATTAAACTTTCCGGCGCAAATAAAATTATAATCGACGAGGCGGACGAACTTTTAAAGTTGGGATTTATCGAGGACGTAGAAAATTTATTGCGTGAAACTTCGCCCGATCGTCAATTGATTTTGTGTTCAGCGACAATGCCGATTAGGATTCGTCAACTTGCCGCCGATTTTATGAGTAAGCCTCAGGAAATTTTTATCGAGCCGCAGAAAATAACTTTGGAAAATATTAATCAAGTTATTGTGAAGGTTAAGCCTGAGAAAAAATTTTTACGCCTTAATGAAATTCTTGAAAGTGAAAATCCCTACTTGGCGATAATTTTTTGTGCGACGAAGGAAACGGCGTCGAAGTTGGCATTGGAACTTTCCGCGCAGAAGAAATTTTTAGTTGATGAACTTCACGGAGATTTGACTCAACAGCAGAGAAATTTTGTTATGAAAAAATTCCGTGATGCGTCGATACAAATTTTGGTAGCAACGGACATTGCGGCGAGAGGTCTTGACGTTGAAGGAATCACTCACGTTATCAGTTACGATGTGCCGCGTGACGTTGAAACTTACATTCACAGAATCGGCAGGACAGGACGCGCAGGACAAGAAGGCTCGGCGATTATGCTTGTAACTTCTGATGAAATTGAAAGACTTCGTCGCATTGAAAAGGGCATAAAAAAATCCATCGCTGTACGTCAACCTGCGCGGAAATAATTTAAAAATTTTCTTGATAAATATCTGCAAGCCGATTAAAATATTACAAAAATTTTCAGTGCAGGAGGGTTTATTTTGACAAACTACGACGGCTTGTTCAATAAAGAATATTTTGGTAACAGGCTAAATGAAAATCATTTCTTTGATAAAAAAATTTATTTTAGGATTATCGAAAACGGTACAATTCTGCCTTCAAAATTTATTGATGGAGTTTCATTTGGATTTGGCGGCATTGTTGACGAAAAATGGAATTTCATAAAAAACAGCGTAGTCAGCAAAGGTCTTGAAGGACCATACACTCCAAATGAGGATATCGCTTATGAAGATTCAACCGCAATTTATCTTGGAATGCTTGTTGGCGTTTGGGGACATTCAATAACAGATAATCTAAAGCACGCTTGGTTTTTTAATAGCGAAGTTTATAATCGACATTTCAAAAACTGTCCTATAGCCTACATTCCCTGGGAAGGGGGGGGTATTGTACATAATTTAGCGAAATTGATGACAATTTTAGAGATTAACCCAGATAAGCTTTACCCTGTAACTAAGCCCGTAAAATTTCGCAACATAATTATTCCCGATGAATCTTTTTTCGATGAATCCGGTAAAAAATTTTTTACTGACGAATACCGCCAAACTATAGATCGCATTAGAAGTTTTGCTAAAAAAAATTTGTCCCCGACTGCGAATAAAAAATTTTATTTGTTTCACGGCAGTAACCGCATAGGTGAGGAACGTCTTGCAAATTATTTTCATTCAAAGGGTTACGATATTGTTACGCCGGGATTGTTGCCACTGGAAGAACAGCTAAATATTTTTGCAAATTGCGAAGAATTGGCATCAACCGTAGGCTCAATTTCACACAACATAATTTTTTTACGCGATAATGCCAATGTCATTTTGATACAGCGAAAAGGCTCTTATTTAAATGATTATCAACAGGCGTTGAATCAAGTTCATGACATTAACGTTTTTTATATAGATTCGGCACTTTCCATATTTCAATCGGTGTCGGAAGGTCCATACTGCTATATTGTCAGTGAAAATTTACGGAAACATTTTGGTGATGAAATTACCGAAAAGTATACGGAAGAAGATTTTGCCGCTTTCCTTGCATATTTCCGAGTTGCGAAGAGTCAGGGTTTAGTTGAAAATCCCAACGAAATGGAGTATTTGAAAACTATTTTACCCGAATTTATAGCACAACTTAAAACGCATGAAGATTTAATGCAAAAATTTGGCATCGTCGTTAAGTAAAAAAATTTTTCTTGCTAAGTCCCCGCAAGCCGATTAAAATATGGAAAAATTTAATTAGGAGGGTTTATTTTGACAAACTACGACGGCTTGTTCAATAAAGAATATTTTGGCGGCAGGCTAAATGAAAATCATTTTTCCAATCAAAAACTTCATTTCAAAGTGATTGAGAATGGAACAATTATTCCTTTAAAAGATGTTAAAGGCTCGGGATTTTTCGGCGGCTTGATGGATGATAAGGGAAATTTTGTGAAACGTACTTCGGTTCACGCGGGAGTTGGCGAAGAAGTTTATACGCCCAATGATGAAGTAATCTTTAGCCCTGCAACAGTTATTTATCTCGGTATGTTCATTCATATTTGGGGACATTGCTTGACTGATAACCTAAAACGTCTTTGGTTTTTAAAAAGCGATATTTACAGAAAATATTTCAAAAATTGTCCTGTCGTCTATACCCCGATGTGGGGGGGGTTGTAGAAAATTTTTCAAAGTTGCTTAAAATTTTAGAAATTGACGAAAATAAATTATTCGTTATTGATAGACCGATAAAATTTGCTAACGTGATTGTCCCCGACGAATCTTTTTTTCTTGGCAAAAGTAATTTGGGCGGACGCGCAGATTCCATTGACGGAACGTCAGATGATTTTAACGGCAATGACGGAGGATTTTTCACGAACGAATATTTAGAAACTGTCAATCAGATTAGAAATTTTGCCGATAAAAATTCTTCACCGCTTGAACAGAAAAAATTTTATTTCTTTCAAGGGCGCAATCAATTTGGCGAGGAGCGCATTGCACAATATTTTATGTCTAAAGGTTATGCGGTTGTCAAGCCAGAAAATTTGAGATTAGAAGATCAGCTGAACATTTATTTGAACTGCGAAAATTGGGCATCAATGGTTGGTTCTATTTCGCACAATACAATTTTTTTGAGGGATAATTCAAATGTTGTACTTATTCCGCGTCGTGCCGCTTACGTGAATATTTATCAGCTTGTATTGAATCAGTTGCACAATTTGGACGTTAATTATATTGACGCGGCTTTTTCTGTGTTTACGCATGATCATACCGGTCCGTACTGTTATATTCTCAGTGAAAATTTACGGAAATATTTTGGCGATGAAATTACTGAGAAATATACTGCAGAAGATTTTGCGGCTTTCCTTGCATATTTCCGAGTTGCGAAAAGTCAAGGTTTAGTTGAAAATCCCAATGAAATTTTTTATTTGCAAAATATTTTTCCGGAATTTATAGCGCAACTCAAAACGCGTGAAGATTTAATGCAAAAATTTGGTATCGTCATTAAGTAGCTAACCGCCGCCAAATTTTTAATAAAAAAAGGCTTGCAAGCAGAAAGTTTTGCCTGTAAGCCTTAAATTTATTTTGTGGCTAAAGTTTTATTTTTTTGTCCAATTTCTGGTACTCTGATTGACGATATAATTTTCTCCGCCGATTCTGTACGTTAAGCCGCTAGTGTCGCCGTTTATCGTCAAACTGCCGCCGTCCTTGAAATTGATGCTCACCGCAGAATTATTCACTTCAACGCCGCCAATATCTTCAAGCGTCATTTCGTAAAGATTTACAACGTCGTCACTCGTCGCACCGCTGATTATGTCTTTGCCGTTGCCTTTTAAGTAGAAGAACACCTCACGACCCGCGCCGCCTATCAATGTATCGTTGCCGTCCGCTGAACTTCCGCCCCACAAACTCGAACTTTCTTTAGACGCATAAATTATATTGTCATTATCATTGCCGACCAATGTCGTACGCCCTTCAACTTGTGACGCGTCCAAAACTTTTATGTCGCCCGTGAAAAATTCTTGCCGTCCGTTATTCAGCCAAACTTCCGCGTTGTAAAGCGAACTGTCAACTTTTACCGTCGCATTTTTGCCTTGAGCGTTGAAATAATCTGCGCGTCCGTCGTATGTCAAAATCGTATCGCCAACCTGCGCGGTAAGCGTTGAATCATTGCTGACTACTACAAAATCTTTTCCCAACGCTTTATTCAATTACAAATAATCTTCGTCGCCGACATTTATTAAAACGTCTTCGCCGTCAATCATTACAATTGATTTTGTCCGCAGTGTCCGCATTGTCGCCAGTCATAAATCCAAAGTTGCTTATAGTGTCGCGTCCGTCGCCGGTCACGAAGAAAAATTCCGTTGAGCCTTCCTTGTCGTCGCCGCTGTAGCCAAGCATTACGTCGTATTTTTCACCGCCGCCCCAAATGGAACTGTAGCCTACGCCGCCGATTATTATTGCCTCGTCGCCGTCCAATACGCCTACGCCCGTATTCAGATTGATTGCTACCGTGCCGTCGTATTCGCCTACGTCTATGCCCGAATTGTCGCCGACATATTCTTCCGCGCGTTCGTCTGCACTCCACGCAATGTCCATTACTGCGCCGTCTTTACTACGCCGTCTTCGTAGCCTATCTTCAACTTCGTATAGCTTACTTCGCCCAAGTCACTGCTTGCCGCCGCGTCGCCGCTTGAAGCCGATTTATCAGGTGCTTTTAACTGTAAGCTGGCTTTGTAGGTTACGCCACCTTTCTTAGATTTTTTTACAGCCGGTGGTTCAGCATCTTTTACATCAGGTACATCAACTTCCGCTGTTTTCTGCGGTATGGACGGATTCAATATCGCCGAAAATTCCTCAATAAAAAGCTCACGAGAAAACTGTCCGCCATTCCACTTAGCCCTAAGCGAGTCAAGTTTACCATTAGCCAATGTAGCATTCAGTGCCTTGTCCTCAAATTTTATTTTATGAGACCACGCAGTTTCCGCCCAACTTTCTTTTATACCTTCAGCCTGAAGCTGTTTCTTAAACTGACCCCAATTTTCACTTGAATACCGATAACCTCCCACGCAAAATATGCCGAATCAAAACCCCACATCATCGCGCCTGAATTATATCTCTGTTTCATAAACTGATAAAAGTCCGCAAAATATTCCTCACTATCGAAATTTTTGTCGAAGTCCGCCTCATATTTGCGCGTCCATTCAATGTAATCCAAAGTAGTTGTGCTGTTCGTCGAATTGTTATCAGTAGTCGAAGGCGTTGTGCTTGTCGTCGAATTGTTTTTAGTTGAATTGTCTTGAATTTGCGCCACATTGCCGCCGTTGTCGTTGAAGTCTACAGGCGTTGAGCCGGTCGTAGAAGTAACCGCTTTACTCGTCGAAGTGTCAATCGAAAGCGGCGTGAGTTTTAAGCTGCTTAATCTGCTTTGCAAGGCTTGAATTTGAGCTGAAAGCGCGGAAGTATTTACGCCGATAGCCGCCTGTGAAAGAAGATCGACATTGCGAATTGAGGGGCGCAAAACATTTTGGACGTTTAATGAAGGTCTGATATTCCTGTTGATAAGCATAGCACTTTCGGCAAGGTCTGCGCTGTCTTCCGTCAAATCTTCCTGTTCGTTAATTTCCTCAACAAGGCTTGCAAACATTTCTTTCAACGGCTCAATGTAATTTTGCTTAATGGCGCGTGAAGATGAAGTGCCGCTGATATAAAGTACATCGCTGTTATCTTCAAAGCCGAATTGGAAACCTTCAACGACGCTTGAATAATATTTTTCGCCTGTAGCGTCGGCACTCTGCGCGTAATCGTCGGCAAGGTCTGCGCTGATAGTTTCACTGCCGCCGCTTGTCGGTCTGTACGTACTGCCGCGAGAATCCCCAATGCTGTATCCGCCTGTAGAAGAAATTTGCATACCGCCGTTGGGTTTAATCACGTCATCATAAGCGTAAATACCTGCGCCGCCGCTTGAACGGTCATCATTTAAGTAAACGTTATTTGTACCAGTGCCCAAGTAAACATTATCGCTAGAGCCTGCAAGGAAATTATTTGTACCACTGCCGCCCTTAAGATTAGAGCCGCCCGAATTTTCGCCGCTGAAGTTGCTCTGCATAATCACATCAGTTCTGGTTGTGGAAGCGTCGATATTGCCGCCTGAAGTTCCCGTCCACGCCATTTGATTAGCCTTGCCGTCCTGCGTGTAGAGATTGGCAAGCATACCGTTTTCAACGCCGATATTTTCAATTTCCGTCGCAAGGTCGAAAGATTTTCCGATAACTACTTTGAATTTGGTCTTGCCGCCCTTAGAATTGGTGAAGGAATCATCGCTGGCTTTGTAACTTCCATTTTTGAAAGCGTTCACCAAAGATTGAGTATTTTCCTGCGTCGTCTGAATTCCGCTGCCGTCGCTTGCGTCGTAATTTTCAACTTCAGTAGTGCCGCCCGTTTCGGTTGTGCCGTTGCCGTTTTGCCAAATTTTAGCACCTGTGGAAGTGGAGCGCGACGAGAAGAAATCACCTTTCTTATAATTAACAATGGTAACAGTCAGAGTCGGCTTTTCAATTAATTTAATTTTTGGTATATCCGTCGGCTGTGTAAAGCTAATCTTTATTGGTTTAACCTCAAACTTTGTAACCGTAGCCGGATTGTTTTGGTTGATTTTCTCAGGGGCTAAATTTAAAACAAGGTCTTCGTCGGGATTGACTTTTATGTTTTTTGAGTCTCCGTCTGAATCGAGGTCACCTTCATTTTTGGGCTTATCTGTCGTTGCGCCGTCCAAAGTTCCGTAAATCGTCGTGCCTGCCGAGAGATTGGAGAAAGTTTTTCCGTTGACGTTGTAATTGCCCGCCGTGCCTACGACAAGACTTGCGCCGTTGTCAAGCTCCGTTATCGTCGTGCCTTGAATGTATACGGTTTCGTCAAGGTTGTCGGTGATGGTAAATTTCTTGCCGCCGATTGTGTATTCGCCATTCGCAACTTTAATTTGTGCGTCGCCAATATCGCCCGAAACTTCCGCGCCTTCCGCAACGCCGTTAATTGCCGTAATGTTATTGCCGTCAGAAGTGACAGACACGCCGTCAGAGCCAACCTTAGAAAATATGACACGCTTTCCGTTGAGTTTAAAGGTCGTGTCGTTTGTAATGAGTGTGCCGCTGAAATTTTTAAACTCTTTGCCGGAGTAATTGTCGTAAAACTCAAAGGAATTGTCGCCCGTCACGGTATATTCGTCATCGCCGAAATTAAACTTTCCTGTTAAGTATTTGAAATCAAATTTGTAATTCAAATACATATCGGTAGAAATAATTTTTGCGCCGTCACTCAAGCCGCCTATTGCAGAAACTTTGTTGCCGTTCATCTCGAAGTAGAAAGAATCATCGTTTTCAATTCGGAAAGGTAAGTTACTGCCGATTCTAAAGTTACCTGCGCCGTCCGTGTAAATTTTCTTCGCGCCGCCCGCACTGATAACATTTGCGCCACTCGACAAATTTTTAATCTCTTTATTCTTCGCGTCAAATTCTATGGAAGTGTCGTCCGTAACTTGCAAATCATTTCCGTTAATCTTCGCAGTCGTTGCAAAGTCGCCCGTGACAGTTCCTTCAAAATCTTTCATTTCGGTAAGTTTGCCTTCGGACGCAGAGATTGTCATTTTCTTATCGGTTTTGAAATTTACACCGTTTGCAAAAGTCATTTCAGTATTTGCCAAAACGTTAGCCGAGCCGCTGTACAGATAAGATTTTCCGTCCGCCGTCGTCATTATGTTGAGGTTGATATTTCTTGCATTCGGCAATTCATAATAAATTCCGTTTACTGTGACTGAACCCAACGCAGTAATTTTTGTTTCAAAATCTGTCGTAACTTTGGCGAACGGTTCAACGTGAATTGACACATTACGAACTGCAGGTGCGCCGCTGACTTTAGTTATCGTGATAGTCGGAGCAAGTCCAAGTTTCAAAATCGAGCGTTGGACTAACGCATTTGCAAAGTGAACGCCGTTTGTTTCGAGTCGGTAGCTGTAGCCGCCTTTCAACCGTGACAAGTCAATTACTTCGCCGTTGCCGTTTATGACGGGTGTCAAGCTGTCCAAATTCAGCAAGTTTGTATCACTGTTGCCGCCGCTGTAATAATTCGTGCCGTCGGTTAAATATTCGCCGTCGTACTTGTAAGTTTTGCCGTCGTATTCTACAGTTTCGCCCGCGTCCAAGCCCGTGATTGAAGAAATTGTTTCCTCTTCAGGAACAGTAACATTTACGCCGTTGCCGCCCGTAACTTTCAAAGTTTTATTGTCCGCGTAAGTCGTGACAGAATCCGTGACATTGTACGCGCCCTCTGTCCAATAAATTTTGTCGTTGATGAAAGCCGCACAGCCCGAATGCAAATTATTTAAACCTTCGTCTAATTTTCCATTTCTTACAGATGCATAAACCTCTGCATTGTTGCCCTTGACTGAAATTTTTGTGACGTCGGTGAGTGTTACGGAGTCGGTAACAGTAACACTGCCGCTGTACATTGACGAGGAATTTTTCGTAGCTTTAATTTCGATATTTATTCCGTACATAACGTACTTTGTGACGTTTACCGTGTAAGACTTAGACACTTTGCCTTTTACGGTATATTCGCCATCGCCAAAAAGATTTACAACTATACCGTCACTGCTGAGTTGAATCATTGCAACGGGTACGCCATTTTTGACGAAGTAGCGGGCTTTGGTATCCCAATCTAAAGTTGCATCGGCGTTAATCAAATTGTCGTTGCCGATTGTGCTGAAAATACTACCGCCTGACATTGACAAAATATTTGTGGAGTCGTCGACGCTGTAAACTTTTTCGTCAAGCAAAATGTAATTGCCGTTGCGCGTGTAAGTTTTGCCTTTGAAATTGACAGAGCCGCCAGCGTTTAAGCCCGTGATTGAAGTTAAAGAAATATCGCCCGTAACTTTTAAATTTTTGCCATCGAAAGTTGCAACTTGATTATTCTGCGCGTCTACAACAATCGTACCTTTTGAAAGTTTGCCGATGTCGATTGAGTCGGTGACTTCGTAATAATCCGCGCCGTTTGTCATTGACAAAATATTTGTTGTATTGTTGACGCTGTAAACTTTGCCGTCGTTGAAAATTTTACCGTTGATATTCGTGTAAGTTTTGCCGTTGTATTCGACAGAGCCGCCCGCTTTTAAGCCCGTGATTGAAGTTAAGGAAATATCGCCCGTAACTTTTAAATTTTTGCCGTCGTAATTAGCAACGGGATTTTTATTCGCGTCAACGATAAGCGCACCTTTTGAAAGTTTGCTGATGTCGATTTTATCTGTGTCTTCGTAATAATCAACGCCGCCCGACAAGTTCAAAATATCTGTGTTGTCGTCAACGTCATAATCCTTTCCGTCGCTGAAAATATAATTTTTCTTGCGCGGGAGTAAGTCTTGCCGTCGTAAGTGACAGTGCCGCCGTCAGAAAGTCCCGTGATTGAAGTTAAGGAAATATCGCCCGTAACTTTTAAATTTTTGCCGTCGTAAGTTGCAACGGAATTTTTCTGCGCGTCAACGATAAGCACACCTTTGGAAAGTTTGCCGATGTCGATTGAGTCGGTGACTTCGTAATAATCCGCGCCGTTTGTCATTGACAAAATATTTGTTGTATCGTTGACGCTGTAAACTTTGCCGTCGTTGAAAATTTTACCGTTGATATTCGTGTAAGTTTTGCCGTTGTATTCGACAGAGCCGCCCGCTTTTAAGCCCGTGATTGAAGTTAAAGAAATATCGCCCGTGACTTTTAAAGTTGTGCCGTCATAAGTTGCAACGGAATTTTTCTGCGCGTCTACAATAAGAATATTTTTTGAAAGTTTGGTGATGTCTATTGAGTCAGTGACTTCATAATAAGTCTTGCCGCCCGACATTTTCAAAAGGTTTGTGGAGTCGTTGCCGCTGTAATATTTGCCGTCGCTGAAAATATTATTTCCTTTGCGCGTGTAAGTTTTGCCGTTGTATTCGACAGTGCCGCCGTCAGAAAGTCCCGTGATTGACTCTACCCCGCTTAAGTTTACATTGACAGACACGCCGTCCGAATCATCTTTGACAGTTACAGTTTTATCACTGACGAGGTTAAGCGAATCGGTAACAATAAAGTGTCCTGAATAAGCATAAGCGGAATTTTCTGTGGTGGATATTGTTCCGTCGGAAGTTTTGAAAGTCGCGCCGTTGACTGTGGTTTCGGTAATGCCTGAAAGTGGTACAAAAATATCTGCTGCCAAGTTAATGCCGCCGCTGTAAATTATAGTTCCCCATACGTTGCTGACTTTGCCTTCACTGCTTACGACGCAATTTTTATCTTCCAAAGCAAGGTAAGTAAAAGTTCCGTCAACAGTTTTAATTTTAGCTGATTCGGCAAAAGCATTGTCAAGCGTCAAAGATTTTCCGTAGCCTGTCGTATCAATCAGCGTAATTCCGTTCGCCGATTGCTTCAAAGTGTTGCTTTTGAGTGTGGCAAGAGTTGTGCCGCTTGAATCGACGAAGGAAACATTTTCGTTAATGCCGTCAAGTTTAATTTCGCCGTCGGTAACTGTGACACTGCGGGTATAATCTTCCCAACTGCCGCTGTCTGTTGCCAATGAATCAACGTTGAGATTTTCAAGCGAGCCGTTGAAAGATTTACGTTTATTGTTTGAATCGAGCTAGGAAAGCAAGCCGCCTTCATAGTTGTAAGCAGTGCCGTTAAGCGTGAAAGTTCCTTCGCCAAAAGTAATTGCGCTGTTTTGGAAAATAATATCTCCCGCCGCCGAGTGAATTTCATAATCTTTGCCGTTGAATTTGATAATTGCGCCGTAATCTTGCTTGACGGTGATAACGTCGGAAGAATCAGCCGCAATGGTCGGGTAACTGCCGCCTTGCAGATTTAAAATTTCTTCGTTAAGGTCGGCAGATTGAGCGGTAGAAGTGCCGATAATAATTGTATCTGAACCTTCGCCGCCGTCGATATAAACTGTGCTGTCGTCAACGGAAATGGTATCGTTGCCGGAGCCGCCGTCAATTCCTGCGAAGTTGCCGTTTGTAATATTTTTGACGGTGATTGAATCGTTACCATTGCCGCCGTAAAGTTCAAGTCTGCCGTTCGTGCCGATGTTTGCGCCGTCAACAGAAATGTTATCGTTGCCGCTTTGATCGTCGTTGTCTGCGTAGACAAGGAAATTTCCGCCGCCGATACTCAAATTTGAAATTGTGAATTTATCCGCGCCGTCAGAGCCGTAAGCCTCAAAAATTCCTGCGTCAAGCGTTATGTTGCCTATTAAAATATCATCAGCATTTGAGCCGCCCGCAAGTCCGAATCCGTCATTTTCGCCCGTGCCGTTAATCAAAATATTTTCTGCAGAAATTTTTCCGTTGCCGTCAAAAGTTCCCGCAAACTTCGTAAGGTCGTCACCAATTCCGGAAAAATCAGTGACATTTTCCATATTAATATCTTCAGTCAATTTGAAAGTTAAAAATCTGCAATTATTTTTTTGTGCAACGTAATTTGCCAACGCTTTCAAATTTTCCGCAGAACCAATTTCGTAATATTTCTCGTCTTTATTGTAAGTAAGCCCTTCAATCGCAGGAATAAAAACAACATCCTCCGCAGCAATGCTTAAATTCGTGTTCGGCATTGTGAAAGTAACTTTTTTATCACTGTTGATATTGAATTTATTTCCGTCAATAGTAACGATACCTTCAGCAGATTCAAAATTTAATTCCATCGTTTCGCCGCTTTTAACGTAATAATCGTTTCCGTTTGCAAACACCGAATTTGTCGGAGTAACACCGCTGGGCAACGACAATTTTTTAAAATTCGTAAAGTGAAATGCATCGTCGTTGATGTCGGAAATTGTTTTATCAGCAGTAATTTTCGTGATGTTAATGCAGTCTGTGAAGGCACTATCAGGAATTGTATCAACATTGCTAATTTCAACCGTCTGAATTTCATTTCGCCACATATAATATCCGGGTTGATACAAACCCACACCCATTTCCAGCTGTTGGCTATAATTAGTTGCTACCGGAATTTTGCCGGTAATTGAAAGTTTATGTGTTGCGGGGTCATAACTCCAATTTTGTCCCGTAATTTTGCGCACATCGCCTCTGACATTAGCTTTGCCATCTGTAATTTCCACAGTGTAAGTATTATCACCGCTCTTGGTTGCGCCGCTTATTTCGCCGACAATCGCGTAATTTGTCGAATCAAAATTAAGCGTGACGGTTTTTCCGTCCTCTAACGTTACAAAAGAATTTGAGCCGTCATTATAATTAACGCCTGAGGCAGAAAATCCCTGTGGAAAATTTACTTTGTAAATCGGCGTTGCATTGTCATTATCTTAACGATTTATAACATTGCCTTTAAATGCGCTGTTGTAATAACAATTACTGACAGAAAGATTACCGTAAGACGCTCCGATTAATGCGCCGCCCCTGAAACCATTAAGATAAATAGAGCCGGTAAAGTAGCAATCAGAAATATTGGCAGAACCGGTTGAATAGCCTAAAATACCGCCAACGTCAGTTTCACCTGAGCCGCTAACATCTGCCGCACATTCACAGCCACGTATATTTGCAGTTGTATCTTTTGCATAACCTAAAATTCCGCCGCTTTCATTGTAAGCGTAAACGTCCACACCGGATTTAACTTTACAATTTTCAATCGTAACCTCAAGCGAATCTCCTCTTTTAAAAGTATTACCGACAATACCGCCGGCAGTATTATCAGAATATATAAAACAACCATTAATGTTTACGTTTTTAATTATCGCATTGCCACCTACGAAGTTGAATACTCCGCCTCTTTGGAATGCGGCTGAGTAGCCGAATTGGTCTTTGGATTTATCGTTAATAGAAACACTAGAAATTATGTAGCCTGCGCCGTCAAAATTTCCTTCAAACCAATGCCGGTTATCACCAATGTTGGGAGTGCTTGACTCCATATCAATATCTTGCGTCAGCTTGAAATATATTCCTGCGTAAGAGTTGCCGCCGTTTACGTCAATTCCAAGCTACTTTAAATCGTCTTTGCTTGAAATAAGGTAGGGATCGGTTTCAGTGCCGCTACCTCCGCTGAAAGTAAAACGTTGTAAGTCAAAACTAAATTTGGTTTTACTAAACGAAGGAAAAATCTATTATCACTTTTTGAGATAATCGCGCGCTTTTTTGGATTGAACCACGTGACAAAAATTTTCTTTAAGAAGTCGTCTTTACAGTGAAACAAAGTAAAATCCACATATGAAAAAATATTATTTAGAGCGTAAAATTTAGCACTTTGAAAATTTCCTCTCTTCATGATATAATTTTTTTAAATTTATCAGTTAAAACTAATTATCCAAAAGTGTAGCGATTTTTATTAATCGGCTTGTCTTTTTCTATTCTCTTATGCCGTCCTCGCTAAAAAAATTCTCAACGAAAATAAAAATTAAATTCTATAATGACATAGAATAAAATTTTTTCGAGGAGTTTTTTTATCTCTTACTCAAAAACGGCAATAAAACTTTTACAGTTTTTCAAATTGTGTTTTCGTCAAAAAAGTTCAAAACATTATTTGAGCAAATGACTTGGTTGATTTTTCTTAAGGTTTAGTGGTGACGACGGTTATAAATCAATCATTCCGGAAAATTATTTTTAATTCTTAATTCTTCATTCTTAATTTTTTTTTAATCTCTGTCACGCAAAATATCTTGAATCGCCGCAATTTCCGTCGCAGTAAACAATCCAGCCGGAGTTTCGCGGATATTTATTTCATTTATTCGTTTGTTCATCGCGTCTAAATTTTTAAATCCTGCAGGGTTAGCCGCTTGCCTCGCCAATGAAATTGTTTTAACTTGCGCATCTGCGTAAGTTTTTGTTTTTTCTATCACTTTTTTCAAAAATTCCGCAGTTTCTTTGTCAAGCTCTTCAGGAACTTTTAAAGCATAAATTCTTTTTTGTTCCGCTAAAGTTTCGCTTTCCAACTCAATTAATTGCTCATATATCGTATATTCGTAAATTTCCGCTGTTTTTAATGTCTCAACAATTCCGTAATATCTTTGCCAATTTCTGTCCAAACTGTTTATATCTTTTTGATATTCCAAATACCATTCGCCGAAAATTTTTTGCTGATTTTGTAAATTTTCTATCTGATTTCGCGTCATTACTTCATTTTTGTAACGATTTTGTATGAATGACGACAAAATAAATACTATCAGCAACGCTACGCATAAATACGGAAAAAATTTTTTATTCGGCAAAAATTTATAAATTAATAAAAGTAATATGCTTGATATGATAAATAATCCCAGTAACATAATTTTTACTCCAAAATTTTTTTATATTTTACCAGAAAGTTGGAAAAAAATAAATGAAAATTAATTTAATCGCAATCGGAAAATTAAAAGAAAAATTTTTAGTCGACGGCGTTAATGAATACCTCAAAAGAATTAAAATTTTTTCAAAAATCGAAGTCCAAGAAATTCCGGAATGTCGAACTGTCGATGAAGAAGGTAAAAAACTTTTGGCTAAAGTTCCTCAAAATTCTTTTTTAATTGTTTTGGACGTTGCGGGAGTCGAATTAACTTCAGAAAAATTTGCAGAAAAAATTTCTGATTTAAATCTGCGCGGAATTTCGGAAATAACTTTTATAATCGGCGGAGCCTTCGGTTTAAGCGATGAAGTTAAAAATTTTGCAGATTTTCGCTTAAGTTTATCAAAAATGACTTTTACGCATCAAATGGCAAGATTAATAATCGTCGAGCAAATTTACCGAGCTTTCAAGATAAATCGCGGTGAAAATTATCATCATTGACTAAAATTTTTGCTGTGTTATAATCCAAAAGATTTTTTTGTAAAGGAGAAATTTTATGTCGGTTGAAAAAGTTAAAAAATTTTTTGCAAATCTCGGCGAACCTGAAAAAGTTATCGAATTTGCCGAATCTACCGCAACTTCCGAGCAAGCCGCGCAGGTTTTAAATTGCGAAGTTGGCAGAATTGCTAAAACAATTTCAGTTTTTGTAAAAAAATCGCCGATTTTAATTTTAATGTCCGGCGATATGAAGTTGGATAATAAAAAATTTCGCGAAAAATTTAATTGTCGTCCGCATATGATTCCGGTTGATGAAGTTGAAAATTTAATTGGTCACGCGGTAGGCGGAGTTTGTCCGTTTGCAGTTAATGACGGAGTTCCGATTTTTCTTGACGAATCTTTAAAACGTTTTGAATTTTTTTATCCTGCGGCGGGTAGCAGTAACAGTATTGTTAAAATTTTTCTCGCTGAAATTAAAAATTATATAAATTTTTCTGAGTGGATTGACGTTTCTAAACAAAAATAAACATTGAAATAAAAAAATTTCAAGAAATAATCAGCTAATTTATCTTGAAATTGGTTTTATCAGAAGTATTGACAGATACTTAAAAAATTTTACAAAATGCCCTTAGTCGAGGGAATTTCATTAAATTTGTTAATGTCAACGGCGATTCGGAGCGCGTGACCGAGTGCCTTAAAAATTCCTTCAACTTTATGATGAGAATTTTTACCGTAAAAAATTTTGGCGTGAAGAGTAATTCCGGCGTTGAAAGCAAGGGCGCGTAAAAATTCTTCAACAAGTTCAGTATCAAAATTTCCAATCATCGGCGCGAGTTCACCGAGTTCACAAACTAAAAAAGGTCTGCCGCTAATATCCAAACTCACCAACGCTAAAGTTTCGTCCATCGGCAAAAAAAATGTCCCGTAGCGATTAATGCCGCGTTTATCGCCGAGCGCAATTTTTATCGCTGAACCGAGACAAATTCCAATATCTTCAACGCTGTGGTGTCCGTCAACCTCCAAATCTCCGTCGCAATTCAAAATTAATCCGAAATGTCCGTGCGACGCAAATAAATTCAGCATATGATCAAAAAATCCAATTCCTGTAAAAATTTTATTTTTTCCGCCGTCAAGATTAATTTCAAGATCAATTTTAGTTTCCTTCGTCTCACGAAAAATTTTTCCGATTCTCATTCTTTATCCTCCTTACGCAAAACTAATTGACAAGCCGCCGCCAATGCGCCCAACTGCCACATTAAAATTGAACTTTGCACGTTGAAAAGTAAATCGTCTGCAAAGCCGTTAATTGCCATTGATAAAAATGCCAAGCCGATTCCAAATCTTATTCCTTCAATAAAATTTTTATTATTTAATTTTGTAATTTCTTTAGGAGATTCGGCAAATTTTTGAATATCAAATTTATCATCGTCATCATCAGATTTATTTTTTTTCTTACGCGAAGAAAATTTTAATTCGTCGTGATGAACCAAATTTGGATCTCTTTTTTCATTTTTTTGCGGAGATTTTTCAGATTCTGAATCAAAATTTTCAAGGAATTTATTTGTAAAAGCGTTTAATTTTCTTTTCAAATTAATTTTAACGGCAAAAATTTTTTGTAAAAGTTTACTTTGCCCAAAATGTTCATTAAAAAATTTACAAAGCATTTCCCAAATTTTTAAGCTGATAAATTCCGCAGTCGAAGTAATAAGCGCGTAACGACGATTCGAGCGTAAATCTAACGCCATAAACATAGTGCCGAAAAAATACCAAAAATAAGCCATAGCTCCGACGATACCGACTTCCGCCGCCGTATTCAAATATAAATTATGCGCGTGATAAATCGTAATTGAAGTGTCGGCGAGGTAATAATTATATTGAGGATAAATAAATTGGTACGCGCCCCAGCCTACGCCCGCAAAAGGATGATCCGCAATCATCGGAATTGTACTGACCCAAATTCCGATTCGCAAACCTTCCGAAGAATCAAGCGTATCAGTAAAAATTGAAATAATTCTGTTTGAAAAAGTTGTATCGCTGAAAATAATTATTCCGATTAAAAGCGTAAAAATAATTAAAATTCTCCAATCTTGAATCACGCCGTAAATTACAAAAATTATCGCCAAAGTTAAAAATGCTCCGCGTGAATAAGTCATCGCCAAACACGCCGTCATTAAAAGAATTGCAACGGCTAATAAAATTTTTTGTTTTTTATCGCCGAATTTTGCCAAAAGTCCCAACGCAATGCAAATCATAACGTCTAAATATCCTGCCAAAATATTTGGATTTTCAAGCGTAGAAAAAACTCTTTTGCGAAGTTCAGGGAAAGCCTCGCCGTCAATCCATTTCATATCGGCAATATCAACGCCGAAAATATATTGAAAAAATCCGCAAAAAACTACGAAAACTGCCGACGCGCCAATTCCTTTGATTAAAAATTTTATTTGTTCAGGCGTTCGTATATTTTGTCCGACTAAAACATATGTTAAAATGTAAATGCCCGCCAAACTAAAAAAATTGTAAAAAAGTTCAAAACTTTTTACCGGCGAAAAAATTACTGAAGCCGCACTGATGACGAAAAATAAAATCGTCGGCAAATCGTAAGGAAGTGAGCGCAATTTAAAATTTTTATCGACTTGCAAACGCAAAAACCATAAAATTATTCCCGCCATAATCGCGAAAGCGGCTATCGAAGGAAATAAAGCTAAAAAAAATCCTTCTGCCCAAATTGCCCGCATTGTCCAATTTTCAACGTCGCGAATACGCCTGACTTGAGAAATATCGCTGATTCTATTCAAAATAAATCACCGCTAAATTTAAAATATTTTATGGAAGTTTAGCAGAAAATTTTAATTTAGGGAAGGGGAAATTTTAATTAAGAATGAAGAATTAAGAATTAAGAATTTTTTTAGGGAAGTGGTAATGATAAAACTTTCGGCAGAAGATATAAATTTTAAAATTGGCGAAAGAAAAATTCTGCGCGGAGTAAATGTAAAATTTGCAGAAAAAAAGCGTACGGCGATAATCGGACCGAACGGCGCAGGAAAATCGACTTTTTTAAAAATTTTATGTTTATTGAATGAAAAATTTTCCGGAGTAGTGAAGTTGGACGGAGAAGATATAAAAAATTTAGGGCGAAAAAAAATTTCTCAAGTGATGGCGATTCTTCCGCAAGAAAAAAATGCGCCGAATGACACGACGGTTAGAGAACTTGCAAATTTTGGGAGATTTCCGCACAGAAAAATTTTTGGAGGAAAATCGGCGGAAGATTTATCTGCAGTAGAATGGGCGTTGGAAGTCACGAAATTAAAAAAATTTGAAAATCGGCAAGTAAATTCGTTATCTGGAGGCGAAAGGCAACGGGCATGGTTAGCGATGACTTTGGCGCAAAAACCAAAAATTTTATTATTGGACGAGCCGACGACATATTTGGACATTGCGCATCAACTTGATGTAATGGAAATTATCACTTCGGTGAACAAAAATTTTGGAATTACGGTAATATCGGTATTGCACGACATAAATCACGCGCGAATTTTTAGCGATGAAGTTGTAGTTATAAAAAACGGAGAAATTTTTTCGCAGGGAAATCCAAAAAAAATTTTAACTGCCGAGTCTGTAGAAAAAATTTTTGAAGTGAAGGCGGATACTTTTAAAAATTCAAGAGGCGACGAAATGATAATTCCGCTTGGAAATAATTTTTAATATTGAACCTACCTTTCTTTTGGCGCAAAAGAAAGATTTACGCGGACGGGTGCACATCTTTGTGCACTTTTTCTATTTTTACTTCACCGATAACCTTTAGCCTTTATTTCATTTCAAATTTAATTATCAATATTCCCTAAAAATTATGAATTACGCATTACGAATTAATAATTTTTTTAAAGCTTGTCCGGTGTAGGAATTTTCAACCTGCGCGACTTCCTCAGGAGTTCCAAAGGCTACAAGTTGCCCGCCCTTATCGCCGCCGTCCGGTCCCAAGTCGATAATGTAATCGGCGCATTTAATCACGTCAAGATTATGTTCAATGATTAAAACCGTATCGCCGCGTTCAACTAATCTTTGTACAACGTCGATTAATTTTTTCACGTCGTCGAAGTGTAAGCCCGTCGTCGGTTCGTCCATAATGTAAATATTTTTTTGTTGAGTAATAGGACGAGCCAACTGTGCGGCAAGTTTAACGCGTTGAGCTTCGCCGCCGCTTAAAGTATTAGCCGGTTGACCAAGTTCAATATATCCAAGCCCAACGTCATGCAAAACTTGCAACATACGCTTAAGCGCGGGAATATTTTCAAAAAATTCAAGTGCCTCATCAACAGTCATTGCCAAAACTTCCGCGATATTTTTTCCTTTATACCTGACTTCAAGCGTTTCAGCGTTAAATCTGTCGCCGTGACAAACTTCACAAGTTACGTAAACCGTCGGCAAAAAATTCATCGGGATTTTCAAAACTCCGTTACCGCTGCAATGTTCACAACGCCCGCCCTTGACATTAAAACTAAATCTGCTTGCCGTGTAGCCGCGAATTTTTGAACCTTGAGTATCGCCGAAAAGTTTTCGTATCCTGTCAAAAATTTTCGTGTAAGTCACGACATTTGAGCGTGGAGAACGTCCGATTGGGTCTTGATCAATTTTTATAATCGTCTCAATGCCGAATTGCTTTAAAACATTTTTGTCATGATAAATTCTCGGATAAATGACTTCCTCAACCAAAGTTGACTTGCCCGAACCGGAAACGCCCGTGACAACCGTCAAAACTTCAAGCGGTAATTTTATGCTTAAATTTTTAAGATTATTAGCGTTGACATTACCGAAGCCGATAAAATTTTTCGCAGTCCTGCGCGTTGAAGGTATTGGAATATTTTTTCGTCCGCTGAGATAATCTCCCGTCAAAGAATTTTCGTTTAAAGAAATTTCATCAGCCGTCCCTTGCGCTACAACTTCACCGCCATTTTTCCCTGCGCCGCGTCCAATGTCAACAAGCATATCAGCCGCCCGCATAGTTTCTTCGTCATGTTCGACGACGATTAAACTGTTTCCCAAGTCGCGCAGATTTTTCAGCGTCTCCAAAAGTTTCTGATTATCATGTTGATGAAGTCCGATTGACGGTTCATCCAAAACATAAAGCACGCCCGTCAATGCCGAGCCTATTTGTGTGGCTAATCTGATGCGTTGAAATTCGCCGCCGCTTAACGTTGCAGATTTCCGCGACAAAGTTAAATATTCCAATCCGACATCACTTAAAAATTTTAAACGCGATTTAATTTCCTTCAAAACTTGGCGGGAAATTTTTTTATCGGTATCGCTGAGTTCAAGTTCATCAAAAAATTTTGCGCATTTATCAATCGACATATCGACAACCTGCGCGATATTTTTTTCGCCGACGGTTACTGCAAGCGCAAATTCATTAAGCCGTTGCCCGTGACAATCCGGACAAATTTCAAACATCGAATCATTATTTTTAAATTCGTAAACGGCATTCATCCATTCAAACATACTTTCCCAATTTTGTTGCTGAAAAATTCTTCCGAGCCCATCGCATTTCGGACAAGCACCCTTCGGACTGTTGAAAGAAAAAAGTTGCGCGTCAATGTCGGGCAAACTTATTCCGCAATCAACACAAGCATTTTTCTCACTGAAGGTTAAAATATTTTCATCCGTCTGAACTTGAACAATTCCGTTACCGAACTTCAACGCCGTTTCAAGCGAATCAGAAAGCCGCGACCGAATATTTTCACGAATTATCAATCTGTCGACAACCAATTCAATGTCATGCTTTTTAGTTTTGGCGAGCTTAATATTTTCGTCGAGTTCGTAAATTTTTCCGTCAACTTGCACTCGCACAAATCCCGCCGTTTTAAGCTGTTCAAAAATTTCTTCGTGACGACCTTTTTTCTGATTGACAATTGGAGCAAGCAGAGTAAATTTTGTACCTTCAGGAAGTTTTAAAATCTGCGCGATAATTTGATCCAAACTTTGCGGAGTTACGGGCTTACCGCAATTCGGACAATGCGGCTTACCGATTCGCGCAAAAAGTAATCTCAGATAATCATAAATTTCAGTAACAGTGCCGACCGTCGAACGCGGATTATTATTCGTCGTCTTTTGATTAATCGCAATGGCAGGACTTAATCCCTCAATCAATTCGACGTCGGGCTTGTCAGGCAGTCCTAAAAATTGTCGCGCATAACTTGAAAGCGACTCCATATAACGACGTTGACCTTCGGCGTAAATCGTATCGAAGGCAAGGGAACTTTTGCCGGAGCCGGACACTCCCGTTATCACGACAAATTTTTCACGCGGTATTTCAACATCAATATTTTTCAAATTGTGAACTCTTGCGCCGCGAATTTTTATGTAATCCAAAATTTTTTCCTCACTTTTTTTGAGAAATTATAACACACTTGACGAAGATGATAAAATTTTTTCATTACCATTTTAATTGGGGGAAATTTTTTGGAAATCAATTTACCTTATGAAGTTTTGCAGAAAGTCACTAAGCCTGTACGATACACCGGCGGCGAATTTGGCAGCGTCAAAAAAAATTGGGACGAAATGTCTTGCCGAATGGTTTTAGCTTTGCCCGACGTTTACGAAGTCGGTATGTCAAATTTGGGCTTGTCGATTTTGTACGGCATTATGAACAGCCGCGCAGATACACTTTGCGAAAGAGTTTACGCAGTATGGACTGATATGGAAGAAGAAATGCGGCAACGTTCAATTCCGCTTTTCTCGCTTGAATCTAAACGCGCCGTAAAAGATTTTGATATATTTGGATTTTCTCTGCAGTACGAAATGATTTTTACCAACGTGCTGAATATGTTGGACTTGGCGGGAATAAATCTGCGAGCCGCTGACAGAAAAGATGATGAACCTTTTGTAATCGGCGGCGGACCTTGCGTCTACAATGTCGAGCCTGTTGCTGAATTTTTTGATTTCTTTGTAATAGGCGAGGGCGAAGAAATTTTAAATGAAGTTGTAGAAAATTTTATCGCGTGGAAAAATTCAGGTAAATTTGGCGGGCGTAAAGGATTTTTGAAAAAACTTTTAAGCGTCAAAGGAATTTACGTGCCGAGTTTTTATCAACCGATTTATGATGAAAAAAATTTTATAGGCTTAAAAATTTTGGATAAAGATGCTCCGCAGAAAATTTTTAAACGTGTTGTAAAAGATTTAGACAACGTGCCTTTTGTGAAAAATCCAATCGTGCCGTTTATCGACATTGTACATAATCGCGCCGCTCTTGAACTGTTTCGAGGTTGCAGTCGAGGTTGCAGATTTTGTCAAGCGGGAATGTGCTACCGTCCTGTTCGCGAGCGTTCGGAAAAAGTTTTGCGTGAAACTGCGCGGAGGTTGATTGATGAAACCGGTTATGACGAAATGTCTTTAACTTCGCTGAGTTCGGCGGATTATTCTTGCCTTAATCGATTGGTTGATGACTTGATGAAAGATTTTGTGAATGAGCGCGTAAATTTTTCGTTGCCGAGTTTGCGAATTGACAGTTTTTCGATTGAACTTGCGGAGAGACTTCAAGCCGTCCGAAAAAGCGGGTTGACATTTGCGCCGGAAGCCGGAACTCAAAGACTGCGCGACGTGATTAATAAAAATGTCACTGAAGAAAATCTTTTGAACGCCTGCGCGGCGGCATTTGAAAAAGGTTGGAAGACGATTAAACTTTATTTTATGATGGGCTTGCCGACTGAGGCTGATGAAGATATTGCGGGCATTGCGGACTTGGCGCAGAAAGTTGCCGATTTATACCGACAGATTACCAAACGCCGTGATGTGAAAGTTACGTTAAGCGTGGCGTGTTTTGTACCTAAACCGTTTACGCCTTTTCAATGGTACGGGCAGATTTCGCTTGAAGAATTTGAGCGGCGGCAAAAATTTTTGAAAAGTTTGATTCGTGACAAGGCGATTACTTACAATTATCACGACGCAAAAGTTTCTGTGCTTGAAGGGATTATCGCGCGTGGCGACAGAAGAATTTCAAAAGTTATTGAGGCGGCTTGGAAATTTGGCGCGAAATTTGACGGCTGGTCAGATTTATTTAACTTCGACGCGTGGCAGAAAGCCTTTGAAGTTTGCAACATTGACGGAAAATATTTTAATGAGCGTGACAGAAATATTTATGAACCGCTTGCTTGGGATCATACTTCGCCGGGCATCAGTAAAAATTTTTTGGTTAATGAATGGGAAAAATCTCAGGAAGAAAACACTACGCGCGATTGTCGGCGGACGGCTTGCACAGGTTGCGGCGTTTGTATGAAATTAGGTGTCAACGTCATTGATTATTCAAATGCTGAACCTGAACCGGCAAAAAACTCTTCACTCCTAACTTTTCACTCTTCACTAACAACCTACCGCGTTCAAATTCGGAAGGGCGAAGAGTTAGCTTTTTTGTCGCACCTTGAATATTTTGACGTGTTCAGAAATGCGTTGTTACGTTCAAAACTTCCTGCGGCTTATTCGGAGGGCTTTAATCCGCATTTGAAAATTTCTTTTGCAACGGCGTTGGGTGTCGGCGTAACCAGCGATTGTGAATACATTGACTTTGTACTTTTGAAAAATCTTGACGCCGAAACTGTTATGCAAAAATTAAATGCGCAGTTGCCGAAGGGCGGAGAGATTGTCCGCATAAAAAAAATTTCCGCCAAGTCTCAAGCTTTGACTGCGTTGATAGATTTTGCACGATACGAAATTTTTATACCTTTCGACGAAGATTTTGGCATTGCCGAATCGGCGGCTAAAAATTTTAATTCCGCGCAGAAAATTTTTTACAATCGCGTAACCCCCAAAAAATCACGTGAGATTGAAATTAAAAGTTTGATGGCTGAATCAGTCAAAGTCGCGCAGGTTGACGGCGTCTTAAAAATAAAATTCGGCGTAAAAATTAAATTGGACGGCACAGTTAAGCCCGTAGAAATTTTGAAAGTTTTGCGTGACGAATTTAATTTGCCAATCAATACACTTGAATCAAAAATTAATCGGACACATCTTTTAAGTCGCGGAAAAAATTTGTTGGACGTTTAAATATTTTTGAGAACTAAAAAACGCGGCAGGGAAAATTTCTCGTCGCGTTAATTTTTTTATTTAAAGTTTGAAGTTCAGTATTTCTTAGTAGCCCTTTCTGTCGCGAATCTTGTTCCAGAAATACGCGCGAGTTTTAAAATTATTAAGGCGTTTTAGTAATTTCTACATTTAGTTATTCAACACGCTCTAGTAGTTGTAGCGACGTCGATTTATCAGCAACATTGCGGCGGAAAGGATAACTGCCATAATCTCCGCGCCGACCATTGAAAACCATACGCCGTCAAGTCCCCATATCAGCGGGAAAATTAAAACCGCGCAGACTTCAAACACCAATGTCCTAAGTCCTGAAATTAACGCGGAGATTAAGCCGTTATTGAGTGCTGTGAAAAATGATGATGTAAACATCGTAAAGCCTTCCAACAGAAAAGCAAATGAACAGATTCTAAAGGCGTGAACCGTCATTTCCAATAAATTTACGTCCGATTCTACAAAAATTTTCGCCACAGGTCGCGCTAAACTTTCTGCGCTGATAAACATCATTATTGAAAATCCTAAAATTATTATCAAACTTCTTTTCAATAAATTTTTTAATTCGGAATAATTTCTCGCGCCGAAATGATAGCTGATTATTGGCGATACGCCTACCGAATAGCCTATGAATATCGCCTCAAATATGAAAGCTGCGTATATTAAAATTCCAAATGCCGCAACTCCGTCCGAACCCGCGTAGTTCAAAAGTTGCCAGTTATAAAGCATGCCGACGATTGACATTGATATACTTGAAAGTAATTCCGAAATTCCGTTGGAGCAAGTTTGAATCAAAACTTTTCCGTCAAAATTTGTTTTGGTCAATCTGAGCAAGCTTGAATTTTCACGGCTAAAATAAATCAGCGGTAAAATTCCGCCGACAGATTCACTTAATGCCGTTGCGATCGCCGCGCCTTCAAGTCCCCAGCCAAAAATTATTATGAAGAGTGCGTCCAAAAAAATATTCGTCAAGCCCGTTGCAACCGTCACGTAAAAGCCGAGTTTAGGTTTTTCAGCGGTCGACGCCAAACATTGAAATTCAAAATGCAAAATACTCAACGGCAACGCCAACAATACGATTCGCCCGTAAGTTACGCTTTGCTCCAGAAATTCTCCTTCCGCCCCTAAAAATTCTGCAACGTTTCCAATGTAAATTATCCCAAAAATTTCAAATACAATTCCCAAAAAAATCGATAAATAAATCAGCATGGAAAAAATTTTATTCGCTTTGACGCGGTTACCTTCGCCGAGAGTTTTTGCGATTAATGCTCCGCCGCCCGTCCCAAATAAAAATCCTATGAAGTTCATTAACATTAACGCGGGCATTATGAAATTTATTGCGGCAAAAGGTACTGTACCCACGAAGTTTGAAACAAAAAAGCCGTCAACTACGCTGTAAATCGACATAAACACGAGCATTCCGATTGAAGGCGCGGTAAATTGAATTAATTTTGTATAGTCGAAGTGATCCGAAAGTTTTATCAAAAAATCTACTCCTTTAAAAAATTTTTGCCATTGTAACATATCCGTAAATTTTTAGAAGAAAAATTTAATCACTTATGCTAAAATGTCGATAGTATTTTTTGAGAAAGGAGCGTCAATTATTATGGCAAACGCAAATGCAAATTTGATGTCCTTAGCAAATATGTCGAAGGCAACAAATTCAACCACCCGTCCACAAAATTCTTTACGCGCAAATCGTGCAAATTCCGACGCTAAAAATTCTAAGTCAAATGTAAATTTTTCTTCTTCACGCAGTCAAAAAAATAATTTCGGCTCGGAACTCGACAAGGCAAACGCGCAAATTAATCAGTCTCAACAGCAACCTGAAGAAGTTCAAGCAGTTGCGGAAAATGTTGAATCAGAGCCTGTAAACGAATTGGCTAAGGCACCAACTCACGGAAAGAGTAAACATAAGCAGGACGCGCCTAACCAACAGAATTTGCCTAAAAATGAAAATCCTCAGCCTATCGCTGAAAATGTTGCAGCTGAAAATATCGTCGCGGAAAGGATTTCGCCGACAATTCCTGCACAAATTCCAACTACAATAGACGTTGAAGAGCCGGAAATTATTTCTCAAAATGTCGAAGTTGAAATTGTTTCTGCGCCGCAAGATACCCCAAAATTTTCTAAGGAAATTCCGCTAAATCCCTTCAATAATGTTTCTGAAAAAGTTGCGAAAAATTCCACGCCGACAATCCCTGTAAATCTGCGCGATGAAGTTATTGACGTTGCAGAAACTCCTACGTTGGCAAGTTCCGCTGATATGGCGTTTTATTTTGCGTCTACTACGGAAAATCTTTTGGCGGTTAAGGATACACCCGTTGCCACTGAAAAAAATAATTTAATGTCGATTATGCCGCAAACTCATGACGATAAAGCGCAGTCAATGTTAAATTTATTGAGCGGCAGGACGTGGCAAAGTCCGACGATTGAAAATGATTCGGCGCAAAATGTAAATCTGCAAAATCTTTCGCCGCAACCTAATCAAACGGTTCAGCCTCAGCAGGTGAGCATTCAGCCGCAATTTAATTCGCGCCCGTTAAATATTCCGACTTTGAATCAAAATCCCTTGCAAGTTCAAAAGGATATTCAACCGATTGTAAATCAAAATAATTTGCAAGTTCAAACAGATTATCAGCCGACTTTGAATCAAAATAATTTGCAACCTCAAACTGATATTCAACCGACTTTGAATCAGAATCCTTTGCAACCTCAAACAGATTATCAGCCGATTGTG
>FLNU01002329.1_pt1 | contig 89351 bp, 69 predicted proteins | sample 1140361 | NCBI WGS metagenome assembly FLNU01 (sample SAMEA3878206, study PRJEB12797) | bioreactor metagenome | biome: Moose rumen | place: Sweden | collected 2011-10 | reverse complement strand
GTTAGTGCGTGCTGCAACGACAGCCTGCAGATAGGCGGTGGTAGCGTTAGGCTCTGCAACAGCGGCGAGAGTCTTGCGAGCACCGGCGTAGTCCTCGTCAAGGATCTGCTGAACGGCTGCGTTGTTAGAAGCGGTGTTACCGTATGATTTCTTAGCCTTAGCATAGTCACCCTTCATAGTATAATAGGTACCCATTGCGGCACCGAGGTTTGCGGATGTGCCTGCTGCTTTGCCAAGATGCTCTTCTGCTTTCTTAAGGTCGCCGTCAGCGAGGGCAGCAACACCGGCGTTGTAGTTTACGTCCGGGTTTGCAGGAACGATGTCCAGTGCCTTAGCGTATGCGCGGCGAGCGGAAGCAACATCACCCTGCTCGAAGTAGATAAGACCGGCGTTGTTATATGCACGGAAGTCAGCGGGGTAAAGTTCCTGAGTCTTGTTGTAGATGCGCAGTTTCTCGGCCTTGTCGTTGGTGAGGGTAGCAGCATAAAGGAGCTCTTCAACGGAGAGTTGCTTTGGATCTTCTTTTGCGAGTCTTGCTATCTCGTCGTCAGAGCGACCGATAAGGTCGATGGTGAGAATGAGTCGGCTGCGGCGCAGTTCAGGAAGAATCTCGTCAGCGATGTTCTTATATACGGCAGAGAGGTTCTTAATCTGAGCTTCGCGCTCCTCGGGATCACTATACATAGAGAGAACGCGAAGAACAAGGTCTTTGTCCTGAATGTTAGAGTTCTCCATCAGTCTCTGGAAACCTTCCCAGTCCTCAGCGGTAACACTGCTTTCAATATCAGCATTGATCTTAGCTTTCTTCAGTGAGTTAGCAAGATATTTCTGAGCAGCTGCCTGACGCTTTTCAGCAAGATCTTCGTTGAGCGATACGCCACCATCAGGTGAAGCATAACCGCTAACCTCTAATGATGAGATAGCTTTGTTTTCAGCATCGTTAGCATCTTTGATGGCGGCTTGAAGATTCTTTACAGACTCTGACTTTGTCTCAGAATCGCGAAGAGTAGCCTGCTGGATGAGGAACTTAATGTCAGCTTCCTGCATCTCTTTGATGATGCGTTGGAACTTGTCACCTGTTACGGCACCTTTGTTATCTTTAGCAGAAGCGTGCTTTGCTGTTGCTATGATACCATCGGCTACCTTATAGTCAGGTATCTCATACACCTTATTACCTTTGGTGGCGTGGAAGCGGAGATACAATTCTGACTTAGCCATCTCGTCCTTGTATGCGCATTTGAAGGTCTGCTTGTAAGTACCGCCGTTGGCGTAGTTAACAATAGTACCGTTAACTTTGGCTTTCTCGCCTACATAAGTTACAGTCTCGCCAAGAACCTCTTGACCGTCAAATTTCAGAACGGGAGTAACTTCCAATACACCTTTCTTAATAAATTTCTTTGCAGGGAAAGTACCTGTGATCTCTGCGTTAACATTGTTGCCTACCACCGTGAGCGGGTTGGGATTGCAACTGATTTGTTCAGGAGCCTCAAGAGATTTGCACGAAGAGAGGAGTGCCAAACCAATGATGCTTAAGAAGAATAAATTCTTTTTCATAATTTTTTTATTTTGTTAATTGATTGTTGTATAACACGCACAACTGCCCCATAACGGGTAATTACACTGCAAAGGTAGTAAATTATTTTTATACATCAAACAATTTGACTTTTTTTTTTGATTTTTTTTGCATTTATGAGGTTTTTGAAATGTCAGAAGCCGATAAATGATATATTTTTGCTAATTTTGTGCAAATTATGAAATGTTATGCGTAAGTATTTATTCTTATTATTATTGTTGCCTTTGGCGGCATGTGTGGATAAGTCGGAGCAGTCAGCCAAGATGTTGCTTGATACGGGTTACAGATTGGCAGAGGAAGGAAATTTTCAGTCTGCTCGAATAGTGTTGGATTCGCTTCATAATACTTATCCGAAATGTGTTGATGTTCGCCGAGTTGCGAAATCGCTTGAAGACTCTATGGAGTATGTGGAGGCAAAGAGAACAATGCTCTATGCTGATTCTCTTTTGCAGCCTTTGCTCAAGGAATCAGATGTGTTGCTCAAAAGTTTCAGTTATGAGAAAAATGAGAAGTATGAGGATGCCGGCAAATATGTCCATCGTCTTCTTCGAACAGGCAGTAATAGCAGCCGTTGCTATTTGCAAGCCTATGTAACTGATAATCGCGAGACAATAGTGAAAAGTTATTACTGCGGTTCAGCCATGTTGCTGCAAAGCACTGTTTGTTTAGAATCTCAAAATGAGCAGTATCGCTCTGCCGGCAGGCTACATTCGTTTGAAGCCGGGGATTACCATTCAATATTGACGATGGAAGAGGATAAGGCGTTAAGTGTATTAAACTTTATTTCAATGCATTGTGGCGATAGGCTGCGGGTAGTGCTTGAAGGAACGAATAAAAAAGGTAATGCCACAACTTATACCTATTATTTGTCTGATTCAGAGAAAAAAGCTCTGGAGGACACTTATAAACTCGGAGTGGTGATGAAAGATATAAAGAGCTTGGAAGATATGCTTAGAATATCTCGTGCGAGAGTGGAAAAATATGAGAATAAATATATGTTGTAGAACATAAAAAAAATGTTGTAAAAATCCAAAAAAAGCAGTAATTTTGCAAAATCGGGAATATGTGTTTTTCCATCCGTTTTTCAAAGTTAATATAGCAACAAAGAGTGATGAAAGAATTAAAAGAGTTTGTATCGGAGCGTTTATTAGAGCAGAAAGCGGTTAAATTGCAGCCCAATAATCCATTCGTATGGGCGAACGGTTGGCAATGTCCTATATATTTTGATAGCAGAAAATTGCTGTCTTATCCCCGCAGTCGCTGCATGTTGAAGCTGGAGATGTCTCGCGTTGTTCTTGAGCATTTTCAAGATGTAGAAGTCATAGCGGCGGTAGCACCTAATGCAATTGCTGTCGGAGTAATGGTGGCAGAGGAGTTGGGACTGCCGTTCGTGTATGTTAATCCTATGCCTAAGGATCATGGATTTGAGAATAGTATAGAAGGTGAACTGAAACCTCGTCAAAAAGTGGTTATTATCGATGATCAACTGAGCGTTGGGTGCAAGTGTACGAGGGTGCAAGAGATCCTTGAACGCGACGGGTCAAAAGTTATCGGCTTAGTAGCTATTTTTGACTATAATCTTGCAGAAGGCAAGAAGCGCTTAGCTGATAATGGTCTGAAGCATTATGCATTAACTAATTTCAGCAATTTGATTCGCAATGCTGCTTTGGATGGTAAGTTGTCGGCAGATGGAGAGAAAGAACTACTTAAATGGCAGAGTAATCCTGCCGAGTGGAAAGTGGAAAAGTGAAAAGTTATATAGCTCGGCGTACACGCCAAAGTCGGACAAGTTAAGTGTGATAATTATGTCAGAAGAAAAATACGAAAGTAAAATAACATCGTCTTCATCTTCCGCTAAGGTAGTGTATGAATCGCTTGGAAATCTGTCGAACATTGAGCGAGTGAGGCACCTTATTCCTGAAGATAAGATATCTGATATAGAGATAGAGGAGGATGCGATAAGATTTAAAGTGGACGGGCTTGGGCAGAAGGTGCAGGTTCGGTTAGTGGATAGGAAAGAGAATGATACTCTGAAATTTCTAATTGACTCGGCAGTAGTGCAAGCTAATTTATGGATTCAGATGAAGCAGGTGAAGGAAGGTGATACAAGGCTGAAACTGACGCTTAAAAGTAATATACCGACAATGTTCAAAATGATGTTGGGGAGGAAAGTTCAAGATGGTATAGATCAAGCAGCGGATATGTTGGCGCAAATGCCTTTTGATAAGTGGTCAGATGACACGAAGATTGAAAATTCATAGAGAGGGAAGACGCTTTCTATTGATATTAGCGTTTCTGATTTTTGTGATAAATGTGATTGTATATTTGTTATGGTCACATTGGGCTTTTGCTGTTGTGCTCGTTCTCTCGGCAGCAGTGCTTTGCTTTATGACCTATTTCTTCCGTAATCCGGTTAGAGTGTTGGAGGTAGATAATCCTGATTTCGTAATTTCGCCTTGTGACGGTAGGGTGGTTGTTATAGAGCCGGTAGTGGAAAGTGACCATTTCCATGATCAGCGTATTCAAGTCAGTATTTTTATGTCGCCTTTCAATGTGCATGCGAATTGGTATCCTATTGAAGGAACCGTTCTTCGCTCAGAACATCAGAGTGGCAGACATCTGGCGGCTTGGCTTCCGAAATCGAGTATTGAGAATGAGCGATCGTTAGTGGTTATAGAAACGCCATCTAAGCAGCAGGTTATGTTGAGGCAAGTGGCGGGGGCAATGGCAAGAAGGGTGGTGACATACGCCTCGCAGGGTATGGCATCGCATAGGAACGAGCATTTTGGTTTTATTAAATTCGGTTCAAGGGTGGACTTGTATCTCCCCGCTGATAGTGAGATATTCGTTGATTTCGGCGATCATGTTCGTGGTAACGAAACTGTTATCGCAAAACTGAAAAGCCCTTCGGATACATAAAGGGTAGCTACGGTATAGATGTCGGGACAATTTTATTGGCCGCGATATATCAACTATAGTATTTAGATTTTAGGGGCATCTGCATTTTTTTACAATATAGATATTCTTGAGAAAATAGAGGGTTTGGAACTTCGTTTCCATGAGGTGGGTTTATTGCTTACTGATCCGTCTGTAATAGCGGATCAGGCTCGTTATGTTCGTCTGAATCGTGATTATCACGATTTAGAAAAGGTGCTTTCAGTCGCGCGACAATATAAATCGACCTTGAATGGATTAGAAGAGGCAAAATCAATCTTTTATAATGAGCAAGATGCGGAACTGAAAGAGTTGGCAAGAGAGGAGATTGAGCGACTTGAGCCTGAGTTACCGAAGTTAGAGCAAGAGTTGAAGTTGCAATTATTGCCTAAGGATAAGGAAGATAGCAAGGATGTGGTGATGGAGATACGAGGTGGCACGGGAGGTGATGAGGCAGCACTATTCGCAGGCGACCTTTTTAGGATGTACACCAAATATTTTGAGATAAAAGGTTGGAAATACGCAGTATCGTCATGTTCAGAGGGTGCTGTGGGAGGATATAAAGAGATTATCTTTAATGTGAGCGGCGAGAGTGTGTATGGCACTCTCAAGTACGAGTCGGGGGTACATCGTGTTCAGCGAGTACCGGTAACGGAGACCCAAGGACGCATACACACCTCTGCTGCAACGGTAGCGGTGCTACCCGAAGCAGATGAGTTCGATGTGCAGATAAATGAAGGTGAGATAAAGTGGGATACTTTCCGTTCAGGGGGTGCCGGCGGGCAAAATGTTAATAAGGTGGAGTCAGGTGTGAGATTGCGTTATTTGTGGCGCAACCCCGTAACCGGCGAAACAGAAGAGATACTTATTGAGTGTACAGAGACCCGAGATCAGCCTAAGAACAAGGAGCGTGCCTTAGCACGATTGAGAACACACATCTACGATAAGGAGCATCAGAAATATATTGACGATATTGCAGCTCGCAGAAAAACAATGGTATCAACAGGTGACCGCTCGGCGAAGATACGCACGTATAACTATCCGCAAGGCAGAATAACGGACCACCGCATAGGTTATACTATCTATAATCTGACGGCTTTTATGAACGGCGATATACAAGGTGTGATAGATGCTTTGCAGATAGCGGAAAATGCCGAAAGACTGAAAGAAATTGAAAATTAATACGCAGCAGAGCTACCGTCTAACTGCCGACGCAGCGGGAAAATAAAGATAAAGAAAATTGAAATAGAAATTGAAATAGAAATAGAAATTGCTGCGTAACCGTCCTAAAAAGTACAAGTAGTTGCCGAAGTGCTTGAAACGGGAACTGCAATATCAATAAAAAACAACTTACTTTCCTAAAAGTAAGTTGTTTTGTCATTTATGCAATTAAACTTTTTGTGGTGCCTCTTGGAGTTGAACCAAGGACACATGGATTTTCAGTCCATTGCTCTACCACCTGAGCTAAGGCACCAAACAATTTCGAGAGAGAAAGGAAAAAACAATGTCTAACATAAAAATCTTCAATTTTCGAAGTTGCTTATGAGAAGCGAAAACCCAAGAAAACAAATCTCTCCTCTCGGAATTGCGGTTGCAAAGGTACTGCTTTTTTTTTATATCACCAAATTTTTTGCTAAAAAAGTTAAATATTTTTTTGTTGCCGAACCCATGTAGGAATTTTATCGTATTTTTCCTCTGCTTCATCGTCAAGATCAAAGATTAAGGTTTCAGTTTGTTCGTCGCTGTTTTGCTTATTTTGTTGCAGGTTAACTTCAGTGTTCTCTTCCTCTGCAGCAATTACTTCTTCTTTTATATCTTCTTTTGTTTCTTTTAATGGTTCCAATGTCTCTTTTTGCTGTTCTTCTTCTTGATTTTCAAGTTGTAGTAGTGAGGTGTTCGTGGTTGTGTCCTCGTACATCTCTTTCATAAAGTCGTCAATAGTAGGTTTTACAACTATAGTCGGTTCTCTTGTTATTTTCACTTCCTCACCTTCTTCTATACCCGGAATATTGCTCACGCTATAGCCTGTTGCTATTACTGTTACCCTGACTTCATCGCCGAGTTCATCGTCGTATGATGCGCCCCATTTGACCTCAACATCTTCGCCTACTTGGTCGATGAAACGGTTTATTTGATCCAATTCCTGCATTCGTATGGCGTTAGCGGTAGAGCAATAGAAGTTAAGCAGGATGCGCGAAGCCCCGTGCACATCGGTTGTGTTGACAAGAGGAGAATTAAGTGCGCCATTGATAGCCTCTGTTATTCGTTGTTCGGGATTAGATGATTTGCCGACATTCATGATTGCCATCCCGCCATTTTTGAGGGTGTTATATACATCTTGGAAGTCGGTGTTGATATATCCCGGAACGGTAATAATCTCCGCAATAGCTTTGGCCGCATTGCTGACCACTTCGTCTGATTTCTGAAAGGCGTTAGGTAGATCGAAGTCAGGGTATATCTTCGGCAGTTTCTCGTTATTGATAACGAGTATGGCATCCACATGTTCGGCGAGAACCGCCACGCCTTGCAGTGCTTTTCGTATAGTCTTCTTTCCTTCAAAGGCAAAGGGGATGGTGACTATTGCCACGGTGAGAATGCCCATTTCTTGTGCCACTTCGGCTACTATGGGTGATGCACCTGTTCCCGTTCCACCTCCCATACCGGCGGTGATGAAGACCATCTGTGTCCCGTCGTCTAATGCTTTGCGTATCTCGTCGCGACTATCGAGTGCGTATGCTCGTGCTTTCTCTGGGTCACCGCCGGCGCCCCAGCCCGGCCCTAATTGTAACTTAGCGGGAACAGGCGATTTCTTCAGTGCTTGGCTATCTGTGTTGCAAACGAGAAAACTGACATCCTGTACGCCTTCGCGATACAGGAAATTTACTGCGTTGTTGCCGCCGCCGCCCACTCCAAGTACTTTTATCAGGCTACTTTCGCGGATGTCCGGCTCTATTGGAATAATGTCGTCCATATATTTGTAGGTTATGAGTTGTCAGAAATCGGCGAAAATGCCGATTGTTAAACATGTTATTAGTTGGTCGGGGCAGTGAAGAGATCTCCTAATCTTTCCAATATACCCTTTTTTACGATAGGTGTTTTGTTGAGAGCCTTCCCCGGGTGCTGCTCTCTGTATTTCGCACCGAGAAGCAGTGAGCCGATGAGAGCGGAGTACTCCGGACTTTGCCACTCGATGTCAGTGCCTGCTGCAAGCCAATCGGCGTGGGACCCGTAACTGACAGGTAGGGCAGTAAAGGACTGCACATATTCAACTATATCCGCCATTTTAGAGGCTCCTCCCGTCAGATAAACTTTGCTTATCTGATCGTCCCACTCGTTCAATTCAAGTAGGATAGGACGCATTATCTCATTGAGACGTGAGGTTATTATCTTTGAGAGGAAGGATGTTTTTACGAGTACAGGTTGTTCGTCTTCCTTCACTGCTCTAATGCGTATTGTCTTGTCATCTTTATGCTTTGGTTCAATGGCACTACCATAGCGCAGTTTCAGTTTCTCTGCGTTTTCGATGCTAATGCCGAGTGCGCTTATGTCGTTTGTTATATTTTCACCACCGAATGGTAAAGTCTTGCAAGAGAGATATCTGCCGTTTTTATAGATAGTAATGGTTGTCGTTTGTGCTCCCATATCGATGATGCCGAGTCCGGAAATCTCGTCCTCTTCTGTGGCAAGGGCTTCTACTAATGCAGCAGGTCGGGCAAAGGCTTGCTCTATTGATTTGCCCGCTCTGTCGAAACTGCCTTGGACGCGGTCGCGCAGTTCGAGACTGCCGAAGAAGGTGGAAAATCTGCCTTGCAGGCGAGTGGCATTAGGAGCCGGAGAAGGCAAAGTGCTATATTCGGTATCGTCAAGAGTGAGAGAGTAGAGATGAGCATCTAAGCCGCAAATAGTCTTGTCGTTTGTACCTACTTTGATGATACATTCTTCTCTCATGCCGTCTATTGTCTTTTGCGACACGGGCATCATTGTGCCTTGTGACCGCTTTACTGCAACATCCACGCAGCGTAACGACTTGCCTCCGTATAAGGTGAAGGCGGTAGGTAATTCTTCTTTTCTACCCATTCGATTACCTAATTGCCGCAGTGAATCGCGCAAACGATAACTGGCATTGCTGGTATTCTGTATAACACCTTTCTTCACAACACCGGAATATTTAGAAGAAACCTCTGACGCAAGTATCCTTATAGTAGAAGGATAACTGCTTTCAGTTAATTCTGCTGCTACAAATTTGAACGACGAACTACCCATGTCAACTGCCACCAGTGGGAGTCCATCTGCCGTTTGTTCATCTTTTTTCTTTGCCATCGTAATTTTTGCTGTTGTATTATCTCTTAACCCAACTCTTATCTGCACACTACTTGTCCTTTGAAGCGAAGGTCTATGTAACTATATTCCTTCCAACCGAATTTAGAAAATCCGTCGTTGTATAAGGTCTTGAGTTTGCTCAGTTTTATTTCGTAATCGTCTATATTCCCCATTAATATGATACTATTGCCTACTCGAGGTATCAGTTCGATATTATTGGCGGTGTTGACGTTTATCTGGGTTATTTGTGCCGACCAAAAGTCATCTTTTCGTAGCCAACTCACAAAGTCGAATAACTCTCCCTGCGCAAGATGTTGCGGCACTCTCCCCGTAACGATAGGGACATAAGAAGCGGTGCTGCTCCTTGTTCGCATTATCTTCCTGTCGCTATCTACATAGTAGTTATCTGCTCCGAGTACTCTAAGCACGGGGATGCGCTGACTTAAAATAAGATGCATCGTACCATCCGGCGACATATAGCAGCACGCAGTGCGTATCATAGGGTGGAGTAGTGCTTGCTGTTCTATTTGGTGGCATCGTTTATGCGATATTGTTTCACCTTCAATACGAAAACCGGCTCGCTGAATAAATTGCAGCATTTCCGGCTCGCTGACAAATTTCCGCACGCCGGAGTCTGAGAAGGTTATTTCTATGCGTTTGCAATTGGAGTTGAGATTTTTATTCGAGAAGAATGATAGGCAGAAAATAGTATACCCCGCTACAAGTACGGCGCATATTGAAATCGCTATTTTCTTCCATTTTTCCATTTTCTTAACTAATAGTTATGAGTGATAAGTGTGCGGCAATTGTATTATGAGTTGAGGGTTTGCTTTATCTGAGGCAGGATGCGGTCAATGTCGCCCGCGCCGAGCGTTAATATCACTTTTTTACTTGTCCCTTTAACAGCATTGCTTAGAAGTGTTGTTAAGTCCGACTTTTCGCACAGATATTTGTTAGTTGTTGTTATGGCATTGTATATAAGTTCTGAAGTAACGCCGTCTATCGGCAATTCGCGGGCGGGGTAGATAGGCAGCAGTATCACCTGATCAAGCAGCGAGAGAGCATTGCCGAACTGCTTGTGGAAATCTCGTGTGCGAGAATAGAGGTGCGGTTGAAAAACGCCAATCAGTTCTGCTTCGGGGTACAGCTTTCTGACGGAAGTGATGCTGTTGCGCAGTTCATCAGGGTGGTGGGCGTAGTCGTCAATAAGGGTGATATGGTCGGTCTTAAGGAGAGTGTTGAAGCGGCGAAGTGTACCTCGAAAAGTAGCCATACCATGTTTTATATCTTCGCTTGATACACCATTAAGGCGGGCAATAGCTATTGCCGCAACGGCATTTTCTATATTCACCTCTACCGGAACGCCCAACTGTATATTGCGAATGTCATACGGGTAAGCAGTAGTCCCCGCCGGAGTTAATGAGTCAGCATCAGCCTTGTCAGCACCATATTTTCCATGAAAATCAAAATATATATTTCCGTCAGTCGTGCGGATATTGTCTGCGTAGAAGTCGGCATCGGTGTTGTCGGCACTATAGGTATATTCTCTCACGCCTTTCTGTGTTCTGCTCTCGAGCACTATGCCCTTTTTACGTAGTAAGACCCCGTCAGGGTGGATAAGCGATGTAAAGACAGAAAAGGCCTCGCGGTAGTTGTCGGCGGTGCCGTATATGTCAAGGTGGTCGGGATCGGTGGAGGTGATAACGGCCATTTCAGGCTTCAAATAATGAAAACTGCGGTCATACTCATCTGCCTCAACCACAACAAGGTCGCTCTCCGCAGAGAAAAGCATATTTGTATCGTAGTTCATCGATATACCACCGAGAAAGGCATTTGTCCCGTCAATCTTCGCACTTTGCAAAAGATGAGCAAGCATAGTGCTTGTAGTGGTCTTTCCATGAGTACCCGCCACACATAGTGCTTTCTTATCGTTAGTTATCATGCCGAGTACCTCTGAACGCTTGCGTATTTCAAAGCCTTGCTTTTCAAACCATAGAAGTAACTTGCTATCTGCCGGAACAGCAGGAGTGCGAACCACGAAAGTATTGCTCTTATCTCTAAAATGGGCAGGTATATCGTTCGGGTCATCGTCGAATATAATCGACATACCTTCTTCTTCTAATCGCTTAATCAGGGGTGAGGGCGTGAGGTCGTAACCTGCCACACATTTCCCTTGCAAGTGAAAATAGCGGGCGAGAGCCGACATCCCTATTCCTCCTATGCCAAGAAAAAAAATATTATCCATTACTTTCCACTTTCCACTTTCTACTTTCTACTTTCTACTTTCCACTTTCTACTTTCCACTTTCTACTTTAGGGCTCTGCCCGGACTTTCGACTTTTGGTATATACACCCATTGCAAAGTTACAAAAAAAAATACGCTTCTGCAAGCATATTTTTTTATTTTTTATTTTGACTTTCGACTTTAGTGCCTGTTGAAGAAAAAGAGGCGGCTTATATGCCGTCTCTCTTTCGCAAAATGGTATGATGACCGATTGGGATTAAATAAGAGACTGTCAAAACGGCAGTCTCTACTATTGTCGGGATGACTGGATTCGAACCAACGACCTCCTGCTCCCAAAGCAGGCATTCTAACCGGACTGAACTACATCCCGATGCCTTTTATTTCAAAAGCGGATGCGAAGTTACTGCTTTTTTTTGAACTATGCAAATAAAAAAGCAAAAATCTTGCAGGGTTTATTGCTGTTGCATTTATTTCTCCGTTCACTTTTCCCCCTCATTTTTTCCTGATGAACGTTCGGAGACGTTCTCCACTACCAGAACGTTCGGAGACGTTCTCTACTACCAGAACGTTCGGAGACGTTCTCCACTTTAGGGCTTTGCCCTGACTTTTGTGTGTGCCGTTATAGTACTTAAGGTCGGCGGGTAGTGGCCCATTGAGTGATTTGGCAAACTAATATAAGAGACTTGTGTCTCGGTTGCAATTGATGAAGCCGAACTGCCGATTTAGATTATTCTTGACCCAGTGCTGATTGGAAGGAGTGAGGAAGATATGTGTGCGGAAGAGGTGCTATAATCAATCATTTTTCCACGATAATGCCGTGGGTGTAGGCATGTAGGAGGTCTTTGAGGTCTGCCACTTGCCCAAGCAGTTCTTTGCCGCGGTCGGTATCTCTGATGAGCAGGCGTTTGCCCGAGAAGTCGAGCAGGACGACCTTCTTCTGAATGTCGATGCCTGTGCGTGTTGCTTCTTCTCTGCCGGGGAACGGGGAATGTTCCACAAGTTCCATACGGTGGCTGTTATAGATGAGGGTGTAACCTGCAATACCCGTTTTCGATTGATAAGGTTTAGAGAAGCCGCCGTCTATAACAAGCCTCATACCCTCAGCGCGGAGAGGCGACTCGCCTTGCAGGGTGTGAACGGGTATGTGACCGTTGATGATTTTTGAAACTTTGGGGTCAAGTCCGAACTCACTAAGTATTCTCTCGCATGTGTCTCTTTCGTTGGCAAGGATGTAGAACGCCCCTTTCGTCTCTTTCCATGTGCTTTCATCCGAGATGAAATAGCGTTCAAACGTAGTCATTTTATCCTTGTTGTAGAGTGGAGAGTGCGGACCGCACCATAGATACCATAGGTAGTCTAAGGCAGGCGGGATATTATGCTTGGGTATTTCGGGATAAGGGTCGTCATAATAGGCTTGTCGAACGACGTTATCTATTCTCTCCATCAGTTCTCGTCCTTTCACTTTTTTTCCGCATACGTCCACTTCTGTGAAGGATCCGTCAGCGTTAAGAGGTATGGCAGCGTGGAAGAGAAGACAATTATTGCGGACAAGGAATAGAGAACCATGCTTGTAGAAGCAGCGGAGGTGCTTTTGCAGTCTCTCCGATTGCTTGAAGGAGTGGGCAAGACCGCTCATCAGTTGTTCCTCTTCAATTGTGAGGCGGTAAGGGTCGGCAGGGTCGATAGTAGGCAGATTGGTGTCGGTAAGGGGATATGTGATGCCGTTAAGGGTGATAGTGCCGTTTGCAAAGTTAATATTATTGAGCAACAGGCGGTCTTGCATCTCATATTCGGGATGACGAAGAATAGTCTGCCCCTCTAATTTAAACTGAATGATAGAGATGGCTTTGTGCATCTTTGCCATCAGTGCGGCGGAGCGTTGTATTCGTTCGTTATTCTCGAAGTCTTTTGTGAGAAATTGCAGGCATGGGTCGTCAGCGTAAGTATCGATAGCAAAAGTGGCGAGAGGGAGGAGGTTGATTGAGTAGTCTTCCTCAAGTGTCTCTACATTGGCGTACCTTATAGAAACGCGCAAGACGGTAGCTATGAGTGCCCAGTTGCCGAGTGCGGCACCTATCCATTCGATGTCGTGGTTTCCCCATTGGATATCGAAGTCGTGGTATGAGCATAGGTGGTCGAGTATGCGGGCGGCACCGGGACCACGGTCATATATGTCACCGACAATATGCAGAGTGTCAATAACGAGGTGGTGAATAAGGTGGCAGATCGCTTTTAGCAGATCTTCTGCCTTACCCGTTTCTATTATGGCGTCAATAATGGCATTGTAATAAGTCCATCTGTCGGGTTCGGCTTTTGCCTCGTGTAGCAGTTCCTCTATTATATATGCGAAGTCTTTGGGTAGCAGTTTTCTTACTTTCGAGCGTGAGTACTTGACGGTTACCGCTTTAGCCACTTCTGTCACTTGCATCAGTCGGCGTTTGATGATGGCGGTGCTATCAGCATGTTGGGCATGGCAGTAATCGAGTCGTTCTTCGGGGTAGTATATCATTGCGCAGAGTGCGCGTTTCTCCTCCTCGCACATCGAGTCTTGCCATATATCGTCCACTTTGCGGCGTATCACGCCGGAAGCGTTTTTCAGAACATGCAGAAACGCCTCGTCTGCACCGTGAAGATCAGAAACGAAGTGTTCCGTTCCCTTTGGCAGGGATAAGATGGCTTCCAAGTTAACAATCTCTGTTGCCGCCGATGTAACACTCGGAAACTTCTCGCTCAATAATTTTAGATATTTCTCGTTCATCTATGCTATTTTGACTTTTGACTTTAGGGCTCAGCCCGCACTTTCCACTTACATTCTCTCCGGCATCTCAATTCCGAGCAGCGACATGGCGTGGTTGAGCGTTTCTGCTACGCGGGCTGACAACTTGATGCGGAAGAGGCGGATATCGGGCTGTTCCTCGTTGAGAATAGAGTAGTCGTGGTAGAAAGAGTTAAACTCAGAGGCGAGGGCATAGGTGTAGTTGCAAATGAGGGCGGGGGAGAATTCTTCGCCTGCGTTGCGCACCACTTGCCGGTACTCTGACAAACGCTGAATAAGTTGCACCTCTTTCTTATTTAGTGAGAACTGTTTGTCGCACTTTCTGGCGAGTGTCGCTATCGGCGACTTATCAAGTGTCGAAGTAAAGAGCACCTGTTCGTCCCCTTGTGTCGCTGCCTTTCTCAATACTGATTTTATTCTGGCGTAGGTATATTGAATAAACGGTCCGGTATTGCCGTTGAAGTCGATTGATTCTTCGGGGTTGAAGAGCATATTCTTACGCGGGTCAACCTTAAGAATGAAGTATTTGAGTGCTCCTAAACCTACTTTGCGTGCTATCTCGGCTTTCTCCTCGTCAGTTATGCCTTCAAGTTTGAGAACCTTATCCTTGCTAATCTGCGAGGCATCTTCTATCATTTGTTCCATAAGGTCGTCGGCATCGACAACTGTCCCTTCGCGACTTTTCATCTTGCCGTTAGGCAGTTCGACCATACCGTATGAGAAATGTACAAGTTCCTTGCCGAATGGGAAGCCGAGCCTGTCAAGCAGTATAGAAAGTACTTTGAAGTGATACTCTTGTTCATTGCCGACAACATATACCATCTTGTCAATAGGGAAGTCTTGGAACCTCAGTTTGGCAGTACCTATATCTTGCGTCATATAGACGGAGGTGCCGTCGCTGCGTAGTAGCAGTTTCTCGTCTAAGCCGTCACCGGTGAGGTCTGCCCAAACAGAACCGTCGTCTCTGCGGTAGAAAAGACCTTCTTGGAGACCTCGCTCCACCTCTTTTTTGCCTTCCAAATAGGTGTCCGATTCGTAGTATATCTTGTCGAACGACACTCCCATCATCTTGTATGTCTCATCGAAGCCGGCATATACCCATTCATTCATCTTTTTCCATAGTGCTCTAACTTCGAGGTTATTCTGCTCCCATTTGAGTAGCATCTCCTGTGCCTCTTTGATAAGCGGTGCTTCGCGCTTGGCGGTGTCCTCGTCCATGCCCTTGCTCATCAGCTCTTTAATCTCTTCGCGGTAGTGCTTATCGAAAAGCACATAGTAGTCGCCGATAAGGTGGTCACCTTTCTTCCCCGACGATTCGGGTGTCTCGCCGTTGCCCCAACGAAGCCATGCGAGCATTGATTTGCAGATATGTATGCCTCTGTCGTTGACGATATTAGTCTTAACAACTTTCCATCCGTTGGCTTGCTGAATATTGGCGATTGCAGCACCGAGCAGATTATTCCTTACATGCCCTAAGTGCAGAGGCTTATTGGTGTTAGGAGATGAGTATTCAACCATCATCAGCGGGGTATTCTCTTCATCGATTAGGGGTAGAAGCGGTTCGCCTAATAATCGGAGCCAAAAGTCATCGCTCAACACAATATTCAAGAAGCCTTGCACGGCATTGAAAGCTTTTACTTCGGCGAAGTTCTCTACGAGCCACTTACCTATCTCTTCTCCTACTGCTGCGGGTGCTTTGCGTGCTGCTTTTACAAAGGGAAAGACAACGAGGGTTATGTTCCCTTCAAATTCGGGACGCGTCTTTTGAAGTTGAATTTGTTTTTCTTCTGCCTCTATGCCATAGAGTTCCTTAACTGCTTTTCTTGCGGCTTCCGCCAAAATTTGTTCTAATATCATAACTTAATACTTATATTCCGAACGTTTTAAGTGGAGAACGTCTCCGAGCGTTTTAAGTGGAGAACGTCTCCGAGCGTCTCCTTAGTACTTGGTACTTCGTCACTTGGTACTTTGTTATGGCGTCTCCGAGCGTTCAAATCTCTCGTCTTTATAAAGTCGGCATTTAATGCCGACATTTGGTAAACTCGACTTTAGGGCTCTGCCCGATTTTCCATCACCTATCACTCTAAACAAGCCCTCTGTGGGAGGGTAGGGAACTTCCGATGCTCGGCAAAGGTAATACTTTTTTCGCACTTGAGCAAGTAAACTATATATTTTGTTGAAGTATTTTTTGATAATTTTAGTTATGAGGCTCTCCACTTTAGGGCTCTGCCCGCACTTTCCACTTTAGGGCTCTGCCCGCACTTTTTTTATTTTTATTTATGTATAATGAAAAGTTTTGAGTAATTTTGCAAATTATGACAAAGGTGTTTTCTAAGATAGTTGTTAGTGTTTTTCTTGTCTTTGTGCTTGCGTCTTGCGTGAATGACGACAAGGGGAGAGACATTAGTCTTCCTGACGATAATGACTCGCAACCAGAGCAGAAGTCCGACAGCGTTGATACTGAGCAGAAGTCGGCAGATTATAATTATCTCTTTGATATTGATGCCGTGCCTGAGATTACTATATCGATTACGAAGGCTGATTGGAATCAGTATCTAAGAAATTATGACGCGAATAAGGATAACTCTTTGTATGTACCTGCTGCTTTTACATTCAAGAAAGACGGTAAGGTATGGCAGCGTGATAGTGTTGGTTTGAGGTCGCGCGGTAACACCTCGCGTCGGCGTCCGGAGGGTAGTAGCGGGCAGATGCACCAAAGCTCAGGGACTGATTGGCATCATTCGCATTTTGGTATCAAATTTACGGAGTACGAAACGGGTTCGTCCTTCTTCGGTTGTGATCGTATAGTTCTCAAATGGTTTCATGGCGACCCTGCCTATTGCAGGGAGGTGTTCTGCTATGATCTCTTCCGCCGATTTGGGGTATGGAGTGCCCCACGCGCCTCGTATTGCAGGCTGTATATCCATGTTGAGGGAGATGCACAGCCTGCCTATTTCGGCGTGTATATGTTGCTCGAAGGAGTGAGAAAAGGTTGGATGAAAGAGAGAGTGTATGAGGGACATCTCACAAGTAAGGACGGCAACTTATGGAAATGCGGTTGGAGTGCGAACAATGGTGCAAATTTGAGCGACTTCAACTACAATGGAACACGCCAAATGGGTATATCCACCGATAATATGTCGTACTCCTATTCTCTTAGGACAAACAAAACGCAAGGCCTTGCTGCCGCCCAATCGGAATTATATAACTTTATGGAGAATATGCGCCCGCTGACGAGCGGCACGGTAAATCTGAAGCAGTATTTGGAGCAGAATATGGATGTTGATCTCTTCCTTCGTGCTCTGGCGGTAAATGTGGCAGTAGGTATGTGGGATGATTATTGGGTTAATCAGAATAATTACTATTGTTATTTCGACATTGATCACCGCTTCTATTTCATTCCTTACGACTACGACAATACTCTCGGCACAAGTAAGCATATCAATTCGCTATCTAACTCAGGCACACAGGACCCGCTGCATTGGGGCAGTCGCGATGGCGATAGACTACTCGTTAAGAAAGTACTCAGTCAAAAAGAGTATGAGCAGAGATATGTGCAATATCTGAAGCAAATAGTGTCCGACCCCGATCTTATGCAGCCTGATGCTGCCATTGCTCGCGTTAAGCATTTTGAGTCGCTTATCGCACCGTATGTGCAGAATGATACGGGTGAGGATATGGTGATAGAGGATAAGCCGCGTCAGGACGATGGCGATATTGATTATCGCTTGCTGACGGGTAACGACAACGGAGCGAACGGTAGTAACTTTTTCAAAACCAAGAAAAGGGCGATTGATAAATTATGAGTGGTAAGACGATTTTTATTACAGGTGGGGCGAGCGGCATAGGTGCTGCAACGGTCGAAAAGTTCCTCAACGAGGGGTGGAATGTGGCGTGTACGGATATTCAGGAGTTTAGCGGGGATAGTGCAGGGCTGAGAATGAAGAGAATTATGGCGGATTCTTCTAAGAAAGATGAGATGATTAAGGCAGCGCAGGCAGCAGCGGATACTTTCGGCGGTATAGATGCCCTGTTCTGCAATTCAGGTATTCACCGCCGGAATACTATCCTCGATATCTCTCAGGAAGAGTTAGACCTCGTTATCCAAACAAATATCTACGGCACTATTTACACTTTGCAGGCAGTTCTGCCGCATATCATTGCTACGCAAAAGAACGTTCGGCGACGTTCTCCACAGAGGCGGGCGGAGGAGCAGGGCGGGAGCGGCGCACGGGAGCGAACAAGTAGTGGCGCAGTGGTGTTGAACTCGTCGGATCAGTTCTTTATCGGCAAGGCGCACAGTTTCGCATACGGCATGACCAAGGGGGCAATAGGGCAGATTGCCCGTAGTCTTGCTATTGACCTTGCTCCATATAATATCCGTGTTAATGCCGTTTGCCCGGGTACGATACATACCCCGCTCGTGGATAATCTCTTCGCCAAATTTTCCGAAAAAGACAACAAGACTATCGAGCAGTATTGGCAGGAAGAGAATGCTCTCTTTGCTCGAGGCGAGGCAGGTTCCCCCGAAGAAGTGGCGGAGATGGTATATTTTCTGATCTCCGACAAGGCTTCATTTTGCACCGGAGGTCATTACCTTATTGATGGCGGACTTGTGTGCAGATAAATGTTATTTTATATTTAATAAATATGAGAAAGATTCAATTTTTCCTTATTGCCATGCTATGCGGCATAATGCTTACGGCATGTGACAACGACAAGAATCTGAGATTGGAGGAGAACAGCAGCGACTTCGTCAATATCACCGATGTAGTGCCCGATGTTATTCTCGAGATTCGTTATTATGGCACTTATAACTTCGTTGGTACGCGTATCGATGGTTATCTGCAACCTGTTGCGTTACTCACCCGCGAGGCGGCAGACTCACTCAAGGCTGTCAGCGACGATGTAATGACACAGGGCTATCGCTTGAAGATATACGATGCTTATCGTCCGCAGTGTGCCGTTGACCATTTCGTGCGTTGGTCGCAAGACCCTGCTGACACCTGCATGAAGCAGTTCTTCTACCCTATGCTTGACAAGCCCGTGCTTTTTGAACAGAATTATATTATGGCTAAATCGGGGCATACCCGTGGCTCGACGGTCGATCTGACGCTCTTCGATATGCAGACTGAGAAAGAGGTGGATATGGGCGGTACTTTTGACTGGTTCGGCGTGGAGTCCCACCCTGACTACTGTGGTAATCCTGATACCAAACTATACCCCGAGATAGGTAAGTACACAGGTGATGATAACGGCATTACCGAGCAGCAGTTCCGTAACCGCATGATACTGCGCGATGCTATGCTCCGCCATGGCTTCAAACCGCTTGATAGCGAGTGGTGGCACTTCACACTCCGCAAGGAACCTTACCCCGACACCTACTTCGAATTCCCGGTAAAGCAATTGTAATAGTAACTTTACCTTATAATTGTACTCCTAATCCGGCATCGATAAACTCCACTTTTGTCAAGTGTGCTTTCATGCCGAGTTGCACGAAGATATGATCCGTTACCCGATATTTGAGGAGTATGCGTGTGTAGAACCAGCCGTCGGCTTTGGTGCCGATGCTGCCGAGGTCGTAAGAGTAGAAGATGCCTTTCTTTTGTGTGGATAGGGGTGGAGTGCCGGTGGCAGACTTCTTTGCTTCGTTATAAGGTTCGAGGTTCTTGACGGGGTCGAAGAGATAGACTCCGAAGTGAAAGCCCGTTGTGAACCGTCCGACAACGAACTCAGGCTGCAAGGAAATGCCTACGCGGAAGCAGTTTTTTATGTCCGACTGTGCTAAGTAAGTCTTTTTGAAGTGCGTGAGAGGAATATTCTCGGTTTCAGCTTGCGCAAGCGGCATAAATTCATCGCTCACGCTGCGGTAGTAGCCATCGTAAAACATGTCTATTCCGCCTCCTATCTTGAAGATCGCCCATGGGCGGTAGTGTGCCGCTATATTGACCGAAGCAACACCGAAAGTGGCGTTAGAATATTGTTTGTCGTAGTAATAGCACTGTCTAAAACCGCCGCTTGCAGAAATTTCCACATCCCATCTCTTGCCCTCATATAGCGGCAAGGCGGGGGGAACAATGCGATCAGCATATACTTTTTCCTCCTCGCGTTGCGTTTCTTCTGGTGTATATCTTACCCCAATCTCGGCATTGAACATATTATAGCCCGAGTTGGGCTGAATAGTAGAACCATTGGAAGCGTGGTACCACCCGCCCGTTGCCATAATAGAGAATCCGTTAGAAATAGGAAATTCCAGATATAAGGCTTCTGCAAAATAGAAGTTGGTAACACTGCCGGCGCATTGATTGGCGATAATATCGTTGCCGTATTTATAAAGCACCTTATTCTCCAAATCCTGCGGGATAGTATTATAGTAAGTCTTTGAGGTAAAAGCCAAACCTATTCCGGGGCGGATGCCGAATCGGAAATGCGGAGTGCGTACAATAGGCACATTGAGGTAGGTGTATGGGGCGATAAGGTTACCGAGCCACTTATCGTTGCCGAGGTTGAGATAGTCAACAGCCACCCCGACAGACGCATTATTCCAATCTCTCAGACCTTGCGGGGGGCGGGTAGGGCGTATCTCAATGCCTATCTTTCCGCCTAATACAGGGCGATCTTTGGAATAGACATCGACCTTACCGTCAGGCATTATATAGCCGGCATTGAAACCTGCACTGTAAGAGAGCGTATAACGCAGACTATCCTTGCGTGAAGGTGTTTGTGCATCACTCTTTGCCGCAAGCATGGGTAACTGCTGCTCTTGCGCTATAGTGAACAGCATCGGTAGGCAGAATAATATACTGATAAGAATGAATTTTCGCATAAGCAAAGATATAAAGAAATTTAAAATTAAAAACTAAAAAATAAAAATCTAATTATAATTCATTGTTTTTACTTGCTTATCTCAACAAAAAGCAGTAATTTTGCTAAGAAAGTCGAAAGTCAAAAGTCGATGGTAGAGATGGTCTTTTCGACCGTCTCTCAAAGAGGTAGAAAGTCAAAAAAGCAATTTAAAAGTTTCGTATTATATGTTTGATAATTTGTCAGAGCGTCTTGAACGCAGTTTTAAGATACTAAAAGGTGAGGGGCGTATCACCGAAATCAATGTAGCCGAGACGATAAAGGATATCCGTAAAGCACTTATTGAAGCCGATGTCAATTATAAGACGGCCAAGCAGTTTACGGATTCCGTTAAGGAAAAGGCATTGGGTCAGAACGTGCTGACCGCTATTCGGCCGGGGCAACTGCTTATCAAGATTACCCACGATGAGTTGGCTGTATTAATGGGCGGAGAGACTACGGAGGTTAACCTTAAAGGCAATCCGGCCGTTGTTCTACTCTGCGGTTTGCAAGGTTCCGGTAAGACCACTTTCGCTGCTAAACTTGCCAATTATCTCAAGCAAAAGAAGCAGAAGAAAGTGATGCTTGTTGCCTGCGATGTATATCGTCCTGCCGCTATTGAGCAGTTGCGGGTACTCGGTCAGCAGATTGAGGTTGAGGTGTTTGATCAACCTGAGGAGTCGAATCCTGTTCGCAAGGCGCAAAACGCTATAGAGAAGGCTCGCGTCTATGGCTACGATATTGTTATCGTCGATACCGCCGGTCGTCTCGCTGTGGATGAGGCGATGATGCAAGAGATTGCCGCTATTAAGGATACTATACATCCGCAAGAGACACTCTTTGTGGTTGATGCTATGACCGGTCAGGATGCAGTCAACACGGCGAAAGAGTTTAACGACCGCGTAGATTTCGACGGCGTGGTACTCACCAAACTCGATGGCGATGCACGCGGTGGTGCGGCTCTCTCAATCAGAAGTGTTGTTGATAAGCCGATAAAATTCATAGGTACGGGTGAGAAAATGGACGCTATTGATGTCTTCCACCCCGCTCGTATGGCAGATCGTATCCTCGGTATGGGGGACGTGGTCAGTTTCGTAGAGCGTGCGCAAGAGCAGTATGATGAGGAAGAGGCAAGGCGTATATCAAAGAAGATAGCAAAGAATCAGTTCGATTTTAACGATTTCCGCAGCCAGATACAGCAGATAAAGAAAATGGGTAATATGAAAGACCTGATGGGTATGATACCCGGAATGTCAAAGGCCATGAAGGATGTGGAGATATCCGATGATGCCTTTAAGCCCATTGAAGCGATGATTGACTCGATGACTCCTGCTGAGCGTGCTAAGCCCGAACTGCTTAACGGCAGTCGCAAAAACCGTATTGCCAAAGGTGCCGGTGTCAGTATCATTGAGGTGAACAGATTCCTCAAGCAGTTCGATCAGATGAGCAAGATGATGCGGAAAGTACAGGTCGCTCAGCGCTCGGGTAAACTGCCACATAGGAGGTAATAGGGCTCTGCCCGCACTTTCTTTTATTGGTAGATAAAGCAAACTCCGACATTGGAGAAGTTGTTGATAGAGCGGAACATACCATAGGGGCAATTGCCGTGATATGCCCTAATGCCGAGTGCGAAGCGTGAGAAATAGCCGTCGTAGTTAGGCATATTGTATCTTGCACCGATGAAGATATTATATGTAAAGCACCTGTCGTCATTTCCGGTAAGAGGCGTTGTGGCACCGGCAGGAGATTTAGTGTCCAACGAATAGGCATATACTGCGCGGTTGCGAATCTCGGCAGAAGCAATACCCTGAAAACCATGCTTTGAACATGGTGATTGGAACTGATATTGCAGGTATGCCTCGAACGGCATATTGCCCGGTCCGTAGCGTTTGACAGATCCGTTTTGTGCGGTCTCCGCAGGTTTGTCGGAGGGCATAAGGTTAGTGTCGCCATCGCGACTTTCAACGAAGTACCACCCCTCTCGAGGGGTAAGCAATACCATCAGTCCGAGACGGAAAGTGTGGGTCATTGAGTAGCGGTCTTCGGGCTCATTGATAGTAAAGCGCAGGTGAAAGTAGTTGTAACTTACATTGACGCGCTTGAGGGCATATCCTTCGTCAGAGCGTTGCAGCACCATCTCATCGCCTATATGCGTCGATTCGTGCATAAAAGGAGAAATGGATATGCTGTAGTTCTTAAAAAATGGCGGGTTAGTAGAGAACGTCTCCGAACGTTCAATGTTAGTAGGGGACGTCTCCGAACGTTCAGACTTTAGGGCTCCGCCCGCACTTTCCTCTTTCGTCTTTTCTCTTTCCACTTTAGGACTCTGCCCGGTCTTTCGACTTTTCGCGGGTTCGCCTAACCGATGGATAAATGTGGCGGTGGGCATAGCAATGCGGTAGTCGGTATTGACGATAGGTGAGGTGGTCGACTCAAACAGATCCATCCATATATTGGCGGAAGCTGTCTGCGCCACGCTAACGCCGTATTTGCCACCTTCGAACTCTCCGTCCCATATATTGAAACTCACGCCAAACACCCCGTATGTCTGCGTGTTCCAACCGGTGCGACTATGCGAATAGTCGTACAACGCATTGGGTGAGGTGGCTGCAATGTCGAAGCGGAAAAACTCGGGGTGCTCGTCAGCGTATAGCGACTGCCCGTAAGGGGTATAATGAAACCACGACGAGCGAAACGTGGAGAACGTCTCCGAACGTTCGGATTTAATATTGGAGAACGTCTCCGAACGTTCGGACTTAATAGTGGAGAACGTCTCCGAACGTTCGGTAGTTTCCGCCGCTTGAGCAGGCGCATAGCATAGAAGAAAAGTGATAAATATTACAAATATGAGGTGCTTCATAAGGTCGGGTAAAGTTACTGCTTTTTTTCTGTATAGGCAAGAGTTTATTACAATTTTCCGAGATTTATTAAATTAAGTACTCTAATTTTTATTTTTTTACTATCTTTGCACTATGAAGATATATTTGTTGATATTTTCTCTTGTTTTGCATGTTCCGAGCGGTGGCAGTATTGGGGCTGCGCTTGATAGTGCTCGTGCTGAGTTTCGTTCCTCGGGTGAAGGAACTACTATCTATATCGCTCCGGGAACATACTATGAAGAGCTGACGATAGATATTCCTGCCGTGCGCCTTATCAATGCTTCTTTTACGCCGTCAGTTGCCCTATATGATGGCGGGGTGCGGGCAGACGAAAATGCAGTACGCATAAGTTGGTACTGCGGGCATGGCTATCAGTATAGGTCAATGGGTGAGCAGTTTAACTATGGAGGCAGACGAGTGAGGCGTTGGAATGCTTCTGTGCTCGTTACCGCACCTGATTTTTATGCAGAGAATATCATTTTCGAGAATTCTTTTAATCAATATATATCTCCTGCCGAGTTGCTTGATTCGCTCTATGATATATCGCAGGCGAAGGTTGATTGGACTGATAAGGAACGTCCAAAACGCGTGATGCCGACTCGTCCTCGCGAGGCGTTTAGTACAGCTGTTCAGTACTCGATGTATAACGAGCGCGCCTCCGCTTTGTCGCTCACCTCTGATGCTAAGCGGACTATACTCAAAGGGTGCCGAGTGGTAGGGCATCAAGATGCACTGTACGGCGACCATGGAGCTTCACTTAGAATAGAGGGTGGTGTAGTGCAGGGTACGGTAGATTATATATTCGGCGGTATGGATGTAACGGCAGAAAATGTTGAACTTGTGATAGGCGACAGCTATGGAGGGAAGCAATGCTACATCGCCGCAGGTAGAGGATATGTGGCAGATACTAAACGCGTGGAGAACGTCTCCGAACGTTCGGTAGCGGAGAACGTCTCCGAACGTTCGGTAGTGGAGAACGGCACCCAACATGGCACCTTAGCGCAAGCGTCACTCAGCGCAAGCGGTACTTCGTCACTTAGCGCAAGCGGTACTTCGTCACTTAGCGCAAGCGGTACTTCGTCCGACTCTATCTCTACTCCTTTCGGCAAGGTACCCGCTGACGAGGTCGCTGAGCAAGGAATGATTTTCCGCCGGTGCGTAGTGCGTTATGCTACCACTGACGAGGTGAAGAGTCCTACAAAGCCTCTCGTATATCTCGCTCGACCGTGGCGATGGTGGGGAACGCATCTGTTTGAGGAAACGGACACACGCAATGTAAATATTCATCCCGATACTATTTCGTTGGGGCTGACCAAAGGTCATCCCGCACCTTTTGTCAAGATAACAGACTTTTAACTTTTAACTTTAGGGTTCTGCCCGCACTTTCTAGTGACGAACGTCTCCGAACGTTCAATACTTTAGGGCTATGCCCGCACTTTAACTTTTAACTAACTTTTAACTTATAATCGTGAGAACACAAACTATTATGCAGCGACTTGCTGCAAAGCATCCGGGCGAGGCAGAGTATCTGCAGGCCGTTCAAGAAGTACTCGAATCAATAGAGGAAGTGTATAACCGACATCCCGAGTTCGAGAAGGCAAAGATTATTGAAAGAATGGTTGAGCCGGATCGTATCTTCACTTTCCGTGTTACATGGGTCGATGATAGAGGTGAGGTGCAGACTAATCTTGGCTATCGCGTGCAGTTTAATTCAGCTATCGGGCCGTACAAAGGTGGACTCCGTTTTCACCGCGCCGTCAGTCCTTCAATGCTTAAATTCTTAGGCTTTGAGCAGACTTTTAAGAATGCTCTTACTACTCTACCTATGGGTGGCGCTAAGGGTGGTTCAGACTTCGACCCCGTCGGCAAGTCTGACGATGAAATAATGAGGTTTTGCCAGGCATTTATGCTCGAACTGTGGCAATGCATAGGACCTGACCAAGATATACCCGCAGGAGATGTCGGGGTGGGCAGCAGAGAGATAGGTTTTCTTAATGGTATGTATCAGAAACTCGCCCGAGAGTATCATACGGGAGTGCTAACAGGTAAAGGTATGGCTTGGGGAGGATCTATTCTCAGACCCGAAGCAACGGGTTATGGTGCTCTCTATTTCACCCAGCACATGCTTGATAAGGTCGGCAAAACTCTGCAAGGAAAGCACATCGCCATCTCCGGATTTGGCAATGTGGCGTGGGGCGCAGCCAAGAAAGCTACCGAATTGGGAGCAAAGGTGGTTGCTATATCCGGTCCTGACGGAGTATGTGAGATAAAAGACGGTATCACCGGCGAGATGATTGATTATATGCTTCTCATGCGTGCTTCTAACCGCAACCGCGTGCAAGATATGGCAGACCGCTTCCCTGATAAGGTGGTGTTCGCCGCTGACAAAAAGGCATGGACAGTCCCTTGTGATATTGCCCTGCCTTGCGCCTTCCAAAACGAACTGTCCCTCGATGACGCTAAGCAGTTGAAGCAAAACGGCTGCTGGTGCTGCTGCGAAGTTAGTAATATGGGATGCCAACCCGATGCAATACATTTCTTCCTCAATAACCATATCCTCTTTGCTCCGGGCAAGGCCGTTAACGCAGGGGGCGTAGCAACATCAGGGCTCGAGATGACCCAGAACGCACAGCACCTTAATTGGACAGCGCAGGAGGTGGACAACAGGCTACACCATATTATGAAGGCTATACACGAGCAGTGTGTGGCGCATGGAACTCTGCCCGATGGCAATATCGACTATGTCAAAGGTGCCAATATAGCAGGCTTCATGAAAGTGGCTCAGGCTATGCTCGAACAAGGTACAATTTAAAATTTATGATTTACGATTTACGAGGCACTCTTAGTCCTGAGGCACTCCTGTGCCTCGCGCAATGTATTCCTGCACCTCGAGTGATGCACAATGTACCGCTATCGTTATTTATTTACCGCTTACGCTATTTAAGTAGCGTAAGCACTTCGTTTTTAGGGCTTCGCCCGGACTTTCGAATGGAGAACATCTCCTTAGCGTAAGCGGTACTTCGTACCATTCGCGGCAAGGCGGCAAGAACACAGTATAAATAATTGAATTTTATTGAATTAACTATTGCGTAGATGATAATATTATGGTATCTTTGTGGCATAATTAACCATCCACTAAAAAGATGCTATTATGTTACCAGAGATTTTTGAAAGTATTGCCGACCATCGTGTCACGGGTCGATGCACGTATGTGCTTAATGAATTGCTCACCATCGCATTGTTAACCTATATCAGTAATGGAACAGACTACACGGATATGGCTGAATTTGCAGAACTTAAGGCACGAGATTTTGATATGTTAGCGCGTGGCCATTGGACAATAGAGAATCTGTTGCATTGGCATCTTGACGTTACTTTTCATGAAGATGCTTCAAGAGCCGGAAAAGGAAATGCCGCACAGAATCTATCTCTTATCAGGAAGTTGGCGTTGCAAGTGGTTAAAAATTACACGGATAAGCGCAGCATAAAGAAACGATTGTTTAGGGCTTCACTCAATAACGAATATGTGATTGATTTAGTTAAAACTATAAATTTTGATGCGGTTGCCCTGTTGAAAGTTACAGATTTTTGCGTATGTGGAATTTTTGTTGTACCTTTGCAGCTGTATTGGTTCTCCACTTAACAGACATATAATGAAAAATTACGATTACCTCATTGTCGGCTCGGGGCTGTTCGGAGCGACGTTTGCTTACAAAGCCAAGCAAGCAGGCAAGAAATGTCTTGTCATAGACAAGCGTCCTCATTTGGGAGGAAATGTGTATTGTGAGAATATCGAAGGCATTAACGTGCACAAATACGGTGCGCATATTTTCCATACCTCGAACAAAGAGGTATGGGACTTTGTGAACTCCCTTGTACCCTTCAATCGCTACACCAACAGTCCTGTTGCGAACTATCACGGTGAGTTATACAACCTGCCGTTCAATATGAACACCTTTGCGCAACTATGGGGTGTTCGTACTCCGGATGAGGCTAAGTCGAAGATAAACGAGCAACGCGCAGAGGCTGTCGCCCTGAACGGTAAAGAGCCTTCCAACTTGGAAGAACAAGCCCTTGCTCTCGTTGGGCGCGACATCTATGAAAAACTCATCAAAGAATATACGGAGAAACAGTGGGGACGCGACTGCCGAGAGTTGCCGGCATTCATCATCAAACGCCTTCCTGTGCGCTTTGTCTTTGATAACAACTACTTCAACGATGCTTTTCAAGGCATTCCCATCGGCGGCTATAATATACTCATCCACAAACTGCTTGAGGGCGTAGAGACTCGTACCGATTGCGATTTCTTCAAAGAATACAGGAATCATTGGCGAGAAATAGCAAATCAATTGGTATATACAGGTCCGATAGATGAATATTTTGATTATCGTTTAGGTCGCCTCGATTGGCGCACGGTGTTTTTCAAAACACGCGTAGAATGTACGCCGAACTATCAGGGCAATGCTGTCATCAACTACACCTCTCACGATGTTCCATTCACCCGCGTGATTGAGCACAAGCATTTTGAGATGTTCGGTCAAGCGGTCTATGAATGCCCTAAAACGGTTATCAGCGAGGAGTACTCCACCGAGTACAAGCCGGGTATGGAGCAGTTTTATCCGGTTAACGATGACCGTCAGAACGCCCTTGCTGACAGGTACCGTACTCTCGCCGCTCAGGAGAGCAACGTCATCTTTGGTGGTCGCCTTGCCGAATATAAATATTACGATATGGCCCCGGTTATCGAAAAAGTGCTCAAAATCTTTTGACCATGCTGAATGTTACTTTTTTAGTCCCTCCCGTTGTTGTAGGAACTCACCCCGCAGAGCGAAGTTCGGGATGCACCCATGTGGTGTATCCTACTCCTAACATATATGAGTTGCAGGTAGCTGCATGCGTGGAGCAAGCGCATAAGGTAAGTTATATTGACTGCATTAATCAACCGCAGTCAATAGAGCAACTGTTGAAGTATGAGCAGTCCTCCGAAACGGATGTCTATATAATCTGGACAGTGAACTTATCTGTAGAAAATGATATAGAAATAGTGAGCCGTTTGCATGTTCTCTTCCCCTTAAGGAGAGTGTTGCTATTGGGTCCCGGTGCCGGTTATTTCTATAAGAAATGTATAGTAGATGCCCAGACAATAGTTGTGCATGGCGAACCGGAGATGACTGTAATGGAGTTGCTCTCCCGATGGGATAAGCAAGAGGAATGGCAGGCGACAGACGGGATTTCGTATCTGTCAGACGGAGTGATACACCGCACGAAAATGCGTGCACTAATGAGGGATCTGGATGGTTTGCCTGTGCCGGCCCGCCATTTAGTGGCCCAGACCGTGTACCGCAATCCCAAACTGAAGATGACCCCCTATGTGACGATGGTGACATCTCGTAACTGTCCTTTCAGATGTATCTATTGTGTCCCAAGTTCTCTCACGTTTGCCCGCGAGATAGAATATAAGGATTATAATCACCGCAAACCTCCTATATCTTTCCGTTCGCCGGAGAAAGTAGCAGAAGAGATACGTCAGTTGCATCAGGAAGGGGTACGGGCTATCGGATTTATGGATGACAACTTCATTTGGAACGAACAGCGGACAGCCGCCATCTGCGATGTTCTGCGCGACAGAGGTATTGTATGGGGTTGTCAAGCTCGTGTGGATGCCATCACCGACTCGATTGCTCAGATGTTAAGTACGTCAGGGTGTATGTATGTGGATTTGGGGGTGGAGTCTTTCAACGATGAGATATTGGAGTATGTACATAAAGGCATCACCAGTGAGCAGATTTATACCGCCATCCGGCTATTGCAGAAATACAAAGTACCCGTCAAATTAAACATACTGATAGGCACCAGCCCCTTAGAAACGGAAGATACTATACGCGACACCATACGTAAGGCCAAGAAACTGAATGTGGACCAACTGATGATTAATATAGTATCGCCCTTCCCCGGCACGCAGTTCTACCGGATGGCAAGAGACAACGGTTGGCTGAAAGACGGCGAATATGTACCGACAGATGTTCAGCGAGAGTCTATACTGAACTATCCGCATTTGTCATACAAACAGATGGAGCACCTGCTATTTGTGTCGAACCTAAGCTATTTTCTCTCTCCCCGCTTTGTTTGGAAGCAGATACGTAAGTTCCGTAGTTGGCCGGATTTCACGCATGCACTCCATTCTCTCAAAATAAAGTTATTCGGATGAAAATCAAGACATCTTATATTATCATAAGTTGGAACGGCCGGGAACTGCTACAAGACCTACTGCAATCGATGCGGCACCAGCTGCAGCGAACAGATATAGAAGTCATTGTCACAGATAACGGCTCTACCGACGGGACATTGGAGTGGCTTCATAATACATATCCTATGGTTCGCGTGATTGCCTTGAAGGAAAATAAAGGGGTGGCTTTTGCGCGTAATAGAGCGTTAGAAGTGGCGCAAGGGGAGTATTTGCTCATTCTTGATAATGATATCTGCATTACTGATGAAGCGATATCCGGATTAGAGAACTATATGGATTCCCATCCCGATGTAGGAATGGCGGGCTGCAGATTGCAGTATCCTTCCGGCGAGATACAAGAGAGTTGTAAGGAATATCCGAGCATACGGCTAAAAATCAAGCATGTGCTTTTTCCTAACCGAAAGACATTTGCATATACTTCCGAGGTAGAGGCAAATATGCCTTTTGAGCCGGTATATATCATTGGTGCTTGCCAGATGCTTAGAGCAACCGTCTATCAAGAAGCAGGTCCTTTGGATGAGCATATCTTCTATGGTCCGGAGGATTGTGATTATTGTCTTCGAATTCGGGAGCACGGAAGTAAAGTAATATACCTGCCATCCTATTATATGGTTCATCATTGCCAGCGGAAAACGACAGCCCATCCCTTTTCTCGATTGGGTCGTGCCCATATTCGGGCTCTTCTTTATTTCTATTGGAAACATAAGAAATTGTAGTGTGGAGAACGTTCGGAGACGTTCTCCACTAATTTTGAACGTTCGGAGATGTTCTCCACTATCTGTGTCGGCATTAAATGCCGACTTTATAAAGACGAGAGCTTTGAACGTGCGGAGATGTTCTCCACTATCTGTGTCGGCATTAAATGCCGACTTTATAAAGACGAGAGCTTTGAACGTGCGGAGACGTTCTCCACTATTTCACTTGGTACTTGGTTTTATGTCGAGGATAATTGGAAGGTGGTCGGAGTAGCCTCCGTTGAAGCGGGGACCGACGAAGGTGCGGAAAGGTTTGTAGCCGAGGTAGCGCTCGTCTTTTTCGAGTAGCCATTCCGGCGAATAGACGCGGGTGTCGGTTATCAGGTAGAGTAACGAAGGTGATACGAAGAACTGATCAATGCACGACCATATACCGCGGAACTTGTAAGTGTCGTAATGCTTGCGGTTAGAAAGGGCATATTTCATAGTGGAGAACGTCTCCGAACGTTCATACATTGAGTTATTTCCGCTATTCATCAGATTAATAAGCGGCGGTAGGCAGTCGCGTGGTTCGCCGTTGAAATCTCCCATAACTATAATCTTCGCGTCAGGATCGATGCTGAGCAGCGAGTCGATGTGATTTATGAGTGTCTGTTCGACCTGTTGTCGGCGTTTCTTGGTGTTTGCCGCTCCGCCTAATTGTGAGGGAAAATGGCAGACGAAGCAATGCAGAGAGAAAGATGATCGGTCATTGCCCGCGAGTGGCGTATGCTCCGACATTTGTGTAATGTGTGATGTATTAAGGAAATGTGCGTAGAGGATGTCGCGTGTAGGACGGACAGTGCTGTCAAACGGTATAGGGATAGGGTAGGCAGAGAGCGGGCGAAAGAGAGTAGTGTCATATAAAAGGGCGACATCAATGCCGCGCAAATCAGGACTTTCGTAATGCAGATATGCATAAGAGAAAAAGTGGGAACCTAAATGATTATGGCAAAGGCGATAGAGACATGAGTCGTTTTCCACTTCTTGCAGACCGATAATAGCCGGTAGCAAGGTGTCGCCGATATTGCAGATGACTTGCGCTATCTTGTGCAGTTTGTTGTGGAACTTGGTCTTCGTCCACCGATATTGACCTTCGGGAAGGAAGGCGAAGTCGTTTTTAAGAGTATCGTGGCGGTAGTCGAATAGGTTTTCAACGTTATAGGAAACGATGCGAATGGTATTACTTTCGGGATTGTTCGCGTGCACGGTCTTTGTCCCGAAAAATAGCAGAAAGTATATTAAAATGTATCTGACTGATTGTATAACTTTCCTGCCATTTGAGAGACGGTGAAAAACACCGTCTCTACCGCCAGACGTTCGGAGACGTTCTCCACTAATTTTGAACGTTCGGGGACGTTCTCCACTATTTCCTCTCATATTCAGCGAAGGAGTATGGGATTGGATTCTTTTCGTCAGCGTCGTGATATTCCGACTCTGTCAGCCGCCATACCTGTTTTTCTATCTTCGGGAAGAAGGTGTCGGCATCGTCAAAGCAGTGATGCAGGTGAGTGATATAGAGTTTGTCGGCGATGGGCATAAACTGCCTGTAAACCATTCCGCCGCCGATTATAAAGACCTCTTCTTCTAATGAGACGATGTTGCTCAAACCATCAATGGAATAGATTGTTTCTGCGCCGCAGAACTGCTCGTCTTTGATATCTGTAATGACTATATTTCGGCGGTTGGGTAGCGGGTGTTTGGGAAGTGAGAACCATGTTCGTCTGCCCATCACGACGGTATGCCCTGCCGTTATCTCTTTGAAGTGCCGGAGGTCAGAAGGCAGATGGCAGAGCAGTTCGCCTTGCCGACCGATGGCGTTATTGCCATCGCCTATTGCAACGATGATTGAAAGCATATATACTAATGGTACAGGTTTGGGTGAGACTATCTTTATTGTTATTATGTCCTTGGTCGGTGTTTATACTGCCACGATGCCGGCAATGTGGGGGTGGGGATTATAGTCGGTAAGAGTGAAATCTTCGTATTCGAAGTCGAAAATGGAGTGTCGTTCGGGGTTGAGGCGCATATTAGGCAGGCATCGGGGTTCACGCGTCAGTTGTTCCTGCACCTGAGGGAGGTGGTTGGAGTAGATATGTGCATCGCCGAGGGTGTGAATAAACTCGCCTGCTTCTAACCCCGTAACCTGCGCCATCATTTGCAGGAGTAGGGCGTAACTCGCTATATTAAACGGAACGCCGAGGAAGATATCCGCCGAGCGTTGGTAGAGTTGCAAACTTAGTTTGCCGTTTGCTACATAAAACTGAAAGAGCGAGTGGCAAGGCGGTAACGCCATTTGATTTACTTCTGCAACATTCCACGCCGATACTATCATCCGTCGCGAGTCGGGATTGTTGCGTATCATCTCCTCCACCTGTTTGATCTGGTCAATCGTACCGCCGTTGTAGTCTGGCCACGAACGCCATTGATGCCCATATACGGGACCGAGGTCACCGTTCTCGTCTGCCCACTCGTTCCAAATCCTCACGCCATGTTCTTGGAGATAGCGCACATTAGTGTCGCCACGAAGAAACCATAGTAATTCGTAGATTATTGATTTGAGGTGCAGTTTCTTTGTTGTTAGGAGCGGAAAGCCCTCTTGTAGGTTGAACCGCATTTGATGTCCGAAGACGGATAGCGTGCCGGTTCCGGTGCGGTCGTCTTTACGAGTACCTTCGCTGAGGACTCTGCGGCATAGGTCAAGATATTGTTGCATAATGATTTAGGATTCTTCTAAAAATTACTTTATATGGATTTCGGAATTTTAGTACCCTTTAGTACATTCCGTATGTTGTTTTGAGAACTTTGAATTCGGTGCGGCGGTTGATTTGGTTGCATATATCCTGCTCATCCTTGCTCAAAGAGAGTATAAAATCTTCGTCCAGCACCTGTTCTGCGGGAATAAAGGGGTATTCTTTATTCAGGCTCTTATCGGCGATTACGGGTTTCTCTTTTCCGTACCCCACGGGTGTAAGCCGGTCGGCTGAGATGCCTTTATTGATAAGATAGGTAACGACTGATTGTGCTCGTTTTTCCGATAGAGTTTTATTTGCTTCGGCATTGCCTACCATATCGGTGTGCGCGGATAATTCGATAGTAATATTAGGGTTATCTTGTAGCAGTTTGACTAAGCCGTCAAGTGCTGTGGCGGATGCCTCCGTCAGTTCCCATTTGCCGAATTCATAGAATACATTGTCCATTTTAACGGGCTTAGATATAGGCGATAAAGTGAAGTTGCGCGTTGCGGTGTAACTGTCGTTTAGGTTAGTTGTTTCTACACTTTCTTTCTGATTGAGGAATCCTCGTGCAGTGGCGAGCATAAGGTAGTGCACATCCTTATGCAGTTTGATGCGGTAGGTACCGTCGCGGCGAACTTGCAGTTTGGTGTTCGTGCCGTCGTCGCCTATCAGCCTGAGGCGGACATCGGATATCGGGGTGCCGCTGTTGTCGGTAACGATACCTTCAACGAGGAAAATCATCTCTGGTAAGACGAACTGATAAATCTGATCATTACCTCTCTTGTCGTCTCTGTTGGAGGAGAATAGGCCGTTGTCGGTTTTCCCCTCGAAGGTGATGCCAAAGTCGTCGCCATTAGAGTTGAACGGCATTCCCATATTCATCACGGTGTAATGTGTCACGCCCGTTGTGTCATGTTGAGCAGTATCAACAAAGGCATAGAAGAGGTCTAATCCGCCATATCCGGGGTGCCCGTTAGAGGCGAAGTAAAGAACGCCGTTTTGCCGTATTGTGGGGAACAGTTCGTCGCCGGTGGAGTTGATGTCGCTGCCGGCATTTTCCGGCATACTCCAGTGGTCGCCGTCTTGAACGGCAAACCAGATGTCTTTCCCGCCGAATCCGCCCGGGGCGTCGGAGGAGAACCATAGGGTGTCGCCTGCGTGGTTGAGTGCGGGATGCCCTACGGAGATGGTAGAGTCTTTGAAAAGTTTGACCTCTTGTGCCTCGCTCCAAGTGCCGCTGGCGCGAGTGGAAGTGTAGATTTTTGCTCCTACATCTTGTCCGTTGATAGGTTTAGAGTAGGTGAAGTACATTGTTCTGCCGTCGGCAGTGAAACAGCAAACGCCTATCTCTGCCGTGCCTGCTTTCTTACCTTGGTCGCCTCCGTCTGCTCCGTCCGCACTCTCTCCACTTTCCGAAGCACTTGCAGAGCCGGAGTCGTTGCCTGTTTCTTCGTATAAGCCTTCTGCCAATTCTATCTCTACCCACTTGCCCTGAGCATCTTTGCGAGTGGTATATAACTGATTGATAGGTACGCCTGTTACGGGGCTGTCCTTCTTGTCTTTCTTCTTGCGGGTGGTACGGTTACTCGTGAACATTATTGCATCCGTTTCCTCACCTATATAGGCGGGTGAGAATGTTGAGGCACGCCGTGCGGAGAAATCTTTGACCTGCGTAATCTTATATCTCGTTGGTGTCTTGCGCCATTCGTTCAGATTGCTGCAAGCGTAATGCCCGGCTTGAGCCTCGTAGTTGTCGGGGTGCGCTTCGATGTAGGCGGTGTACATTTTGTCCGCCTCAGTGTATTTACCTTGATATTGAAGCACTTGTCCGGCACGAAGATAGACTATGGAGTCTTGCAGGTAATATTTCTGCCTCAAGGCGGTGCTGTACGCGGAATAAGCCTTTTGGTGGTTGATATGGCGGTAGCACTCGCCTTGCTTGAACGCCGTTTCGCCTTTCAGCGATTTATCTTTGATGCGTGGCAGTATGCGTTTGTACGCTTCGGCTGCGTTGTAGTACTCGCCGATGGCGTACTTTTTGTCGGCGCGTTTGAGTTGCTGCTGCACGGAACACGATGGCGTTAAAACCATCGTGCAGAGTAAGAGGTATAGTGTTTTAACTTTTGTTTTCAAAATCTTTGCTCGTTGTTGTCACTTGTGCTCTGTAACGATACAAGTACAGGTACGGTCTAATATATTTGTCGTTCGAAAGTAATCGGGTTTTCTAATTTATGTTTCCGCCGGACATTTCGGCCTTGTTCATATTTCGTGTATTACTACTCCCGATCTTAGTTTGGGTTCAAACCATGTTGCTTTTGGTGGCATAATATTTCCTGTGTCAGCTACGCGGAAGATCTGCTGCATAGTGGTAGGATAGAGTGCGAGAGCGCATACTGCCTCGCCTTTGTCAACGCGATGCTTGAGGTCAAGCAGTCCGCGAATACCGCCTATGAAATCGACGCGCTGACTGTCGCGCAAATTAGTTATTGAGAGTATCTTGTCAAGAATGAGGTCTGACGAGATGCTGACATCTAACGAGCGGATAGGGTCGTCTTCTTGGATATGTTCGGGCTTCGTTCTGAGCCGATACCAGTGCTCATCGATATATAGCGAGAACTCGTGTGGTTGCTCGGGTTTGTGAACATTCGTTCCCATGTCTGTTACTGCAAAATCCTTCTTCAGACTCTCGATGAACTGATGTTTGGTCAGCCCGTTGAGATCTTTGATAATACGGTTGTAGTCAAGAATGGTCAGTTCGTTAGCGGGGAAGCAGACGGCGAGGAAATAGTTATATTCCTCATCGCCGGTATGGTTCGGATTTTCTTGTGCTCTTTTCTCTGCTACTCGTGCTGCGGCTGCGGTGCGATGGTGCCCGTCGGCGATATAGAGATGCGGAATACTCTTAAACCGCAGTGTTATCTCGAGTACGGCGACAGGGTCGTTAACCACCCATAGTTGATGACGAATATCATCCGAGGTTGTGAAATCGTTTTCCGGCTTGGCTTGTATGATACGAGCGATGATGGCTGCCATTTGTGGATTGTCGGGATAGGCGAGGAAAGCAGGACCGAGGTTGGCGTTGCAACATTCCACATGCCTCATTCTATCCTCTTCCTTATCGCGTCGGGTCAGTTCGTGTCGAAGAATGATGCCATTACGATAGTCCTCAGCCGATGCAGCCACTACTATGCCGTGCTGCGTCTTGCCGCGCCATGTCTGCGCATAGATATAGTAAGACGGGGTCGGGTCTGTACGCAGCCAACCCGCTTGTTTGAACATGTTATATTGGCGAGTTGCCTCTGCATAGACGCGCTCATCGTGCTCGCTCGTGCCCGGCTCAAAATTTATCTCAGGGCGGGTGACGTGATAGAGCGACATAGCGTTGCCCTCTGCTTCCTTGCGAGCCTCTTCTGATGAGAGAACATCGTACGGACGAGCGCAGATGCGCTCTACTAATTCTTTCTGCGGACGAACACCGCGAAACGGTTTAACGGTAGCCATAGCAATTTGCGATTTAGTCATTTACGATTGCTTCGGCGCAAGGGGGTGCGCCGTTACATAGTTCGATTAGGCTTTACTTCTTTTCCTCAACGGGGGCACTTTTGCTCATGGCACATGTGCCGTTGAAGACTGCGTTAGGCTCAACGATAAGGGTTTGTGTCTTGACCTCGCCTTGCATGTTGGCGGTGGAACGAAGCGCTAATGTCTGCTTCACTTCTACCTTGCCGTCCACCTTGCCGAGAATCTCTGCGTTTTGACAGTTGACAGTGCCTTTCATAAAGCCTTTTTCGCCTATCACCACTTTGCCGCGACATTGTATGTCTCCTTCTACCTGACCGTCAATGCGGAAATCGCTGTCAGCTATGATAGTACCTATAATTTTGCTGCCCGATGTTAGGGCGTTGTATATCGTCCCGGACGATTGCTGCTGCGTTTGATGAGAATAACCCATTGCCATAAATGAAAAATTAAAAATTAATAATAAGAAGAAAGTAAGATAGCGCAATAACTTCGCACTTTGTACATTAGTGTGAGCAGTCCTTTGTACATTACTATATAGTACAAAGATACTTTTTTTTTCTTATTGAAACAAGGTGGCGAAAATATTATTGTAATTTTTTGTGAATTATTTTGTTGTATCGAAATATTTTGTTATTTTTGCAAAAAGAGTAGTGTATGAAGCTTTTTGTTCTAACATTAATAGTTGTTCTTGTCTCGGTTGTTTTGCTCTCTGTGAGAATATTATTGGAAAAAGACGGTAAGTTTCGCTCTTTCCATATCTCAGATAGTAAGGCGATGCGCGATAGAGGCATAGGTTGCGTGCAGTCGCAAGACAGGCAGGCGCAGATAAATGCAAAATAGGAACGCAAAATATCATATCCATGAAAAAACGCATCTTTGGAAGTATTATCTTATCGTTCTTCTTACTTGGTTCCGTAGCACTTAATGCGAGTGAGGTTATTGACCTCAAGAATTGGCAGTTTGCAAAAGATTTGTACAAGGATATTCCGCCTGATAGGGGTTGGCATGAAGTTACTATACCTCACGACTGGGCTATATGCGGTGATTTCAGTCGCGATATAGACCTTCAGTATGTGGCAGTGTGGCAGAACGGAGAGGAGGAAGCGTCATATAAGACGGGTCGTTCGGGCGGTTTGCCGTGGATTGGTGGCGGTTGGTATAAGACGACGCTTACTATTGACGGCATAGAACCGCCTCAGCCCCGCAAGGGTGATAAGGGGCTGAGGGGTAAGTTGTATGTGCTGCTTTTTGACGGCGCGATGTCGAATGCGCAGGTGTTCATTGATGGCGTGAAAGTGATGGAGTGGCCGTACGGATATAACAGTTGGTCGTGCGACATAACGCCTTATCTGCAGAACGGAGAGCACGAACTGATGGTGAGGCTGTGGAACGAACCGCAGTCATCGCGTTGGTACCCGGGAGCAGGACTATTCAGGAATGTGCACCTTATCACCTCCAATGTTGTGCATGTGCCGGTGTGGGGAGTACAAGCAACAACGCCGTTCGTGAGCAAGGAACGCGCACTCGTCAATGTGAAGACGAGTGTGGAAAATGCAAAAAACAGGAAGATAGGCGTTCGAACTGAAATCGTTTATTACGCAGACGGTGACCCGAAAAACATCTCTTCTCGGCAAGTTGTGGCAGTAGCAGATAACGCCTTCTCCATCCTTTCAGACGAGTTGCCGGCAGAGCAGGCACTCATAGTGGAAAATCCTAAACTATGGAGTCCGGAGCACCCTGAGCGTTATTTTATCCAAACATATATCTATAACGAGGATAAGTTAGTGGATGAGTGCGTTACGCCGTTCGGTATTCGCAAGATTGAGTATATCCCGACCGTCGGGTTCCTCCTCAATGGCGAACTGAGGAAATTCAAGGGTGTTTGTCTGCATCACGATTTCGGTCCGCTCGGTACCGCCGTCTTTCGCGATGCTATCCGTCACCAGTTGACTTTGCTCAAGGATATGGGCTGCGATGCTATAAGAACGACCCATAATATGCCGGCACCGGAGTTGGTTGAGATGTGCGACGAGATGGGAATGATGCTCTTAGTAGAGGCGTTTGACGTGTGGGATATGCCTAAGGGCGAGAACGACTATCACAAGTATTTCAATTATGTTGAAACACATAAGACACTCCGCAATGCAAATATGTCCTATACACTTTCTCCTAATCCCAATCTTTACACTTGGGCTGAGAGGGATGTGATAAATATGGTAAGGCATTATCGGAATAACCCGTCGGTGGTTATGTGGTCGGTAGGTAATGAGGTGTGGAATCAAACTACGACGGATGGTTGGAAAACGCTGAAATTCTTGCAGGATATATGCCACCGTGAGGACCCGACGCGCCCCGTTACATGCGGTATGGACCAGGTGTTGTCGGTGCTTGATAATAACTTTGCAGCCACGGTGGACATCCCCGGTTTGAACTACCGCACTATGAGGTATGCGGAAGCATATCAGAAACTACCGCAAAAGATGATACTCGGTTCGGAAACGGCTTCTACCGTGTCAAGCCGAGGTGTGTATAAATTCCCCGTAATCCTTGCTCCTGATATGAAATATGATGATAATCAGTCAACGGGCTACGATGTGGAGTATTGCGCTTGGTCAGGGCTGCCGGATCAAGATTTCGCTTTGCAGGACGATTATCCGTGGACAATAGGTCAGTTTGTGTGGACAGGTTTCGACTATCTTGGTGAACCGTCGCCCTACGACACTGACGCTTGGCCATCGCACTCTTCCTACTTCGGCATCATTGACCTTGCTTCTCTGCCAAAGGATAGGTATTATCTCTATCGCTCGCAGTGGAACACGGAAAGTCCTACATTACATGCCCTGCCTCACTGGACTTGGAACGGTAGAGAAGGAGAGCGCACGCCCGTCTTTGTCTATACCTCTTATCCTGAGGCTGAGGTATTTGTCAATGGCGTATCGCAAGGCAGGCAGACTTTCCGCACGAAGGAAGAGTGCGATACTGCACGCACGGTGCAGGTGGGGGTATTCGAGGTTCCTGAGTGGGGAAGTAAACCTGAACCGCAACTGCTTACCCGCTATCGTCTGATGTGGCACGATGTTGTATATCAACCCGGAGAGATGAAGGTGTTTGCATACGCTACCGTCGGCGACACAGTACCCGCAGACAGCGTTGTATATAAGACTGCATTGAAACCTCATCACCTGCAAATGACTATCGCCAATGAACAGGAGTTGAAGAAGCAGGACGAAGGTCTGTATTACTTCACTGTCGATTTGCTCGACAATGTGGAGACACCTATTCCGACAGCCGATGGACTCGTTACTTTCAAGCTGTCGGGTGATGCCCGCATTTTGGGCGTTGCTAACGGCGACCCCGCCTGTCTTGACCGGCTGCAAGAGCCTTATCAGCCCGATTCGAAAGATCTTAGGAAGAAAGGTAAACTCGCTTCGATGCACCTCTTTGCAGGCAAATGTACCGTTATCGTCAAGGCTGACGGACCTTTCTCGCTTACCGCTTCCATCCCGCAGTTAAAACCCGCAGTGTGGTCAAACATACCAGACAAGAAGGCGAAAAAATAAAACGGCAAATTTAATGGTAAATGGCACGGTGTTTGCTCATCTTTTTGTATGAAAAAGATATTGTTAACAAGCCTTTGTGCTTTTTGTCTGACCTTGTGCTTCGCCGTAGCGCAAGAGCAGAAAGTGCCGGTCAGGACGCCTGAAGAAGAGGCGATGAAGCAGACGGAGATGCTGCAAAGAGAGTTGTCGCTTTCAGACGCACAACGCGATAGCATATATAATATCCACTTGCGTTATGCTAAACTGAGAAGAATATCTAACACAAGGCAGGAGGCGCTTGAGCGTATGAATACGATGACGAGCGAAATCCTTGCGCAACTCGATACCCTTCAACGCTCGCAGTTCCTTAGCAAGCAGATGCCAACCCATTCCCGCTCCTCAATGCCGAGAATGAATCAAAGTACGAAGTAACAATGTGCGAAGTACGAAGTGACTAACTTCTAATGTATAATATATGTTTTTAATTCCTTGGTATATTTGGTTGATTGTGGCAATAGTGTGCGTTATTGTCGAGATTTTTACCTCCGGTTTTGCTGTTATATGTTTCTCTTTTGGAGCGGCAGGTGCTGCCGTATGTGCTGCTTGCGGACTGTCGTTCGCTTGGCAGTTAGCTGCACTTACGCTATTTTCAGCTCTCGCTTTTGTCTTTGTCAGACCTTTCATTATCAAGCATCTTTATACGAAGAAAGAAGTGAAGACCAATGCAGATGCTCTTATCGGAAGGACGGCGAGGGTAACGGAGGAGGTGAATGTCGCGCAGAACACGGGAAGAGTCGCTATTGACGGTGACGATTGGAAAGCCGTGGCGCAAAACGCAGAGGATGTCATCCCCGTAGGGCAACAGGTCGAAATTGTAAGCAGAGAAAGCATCATTCTAATAGTTTCACCACTTTAACCATTAAATTTTATACATTATGAGTGCAGTTGCAATTGTTTTGATTGTATTAGCCGTGTTGCTAATCGTTCTTATTATCCGTGGATTTAAGATTATTCCACAGGCAGAAACAAAGGTTGTAGAGCGTCTTGGAAAGTACCATAGTACGCTTGATTCGGGTATTAATATTATCATACCAATTATCGATCGTCCGCGTGAGATAAGTACCCGCATCGCTTATCGTGATGTTGACGGGCGTATGCATGTCCGTACTCGCTCCACCACTTGCATAGACTTGCGTGAGCAGGTGTATGATTTCCCCGAACAGAGTGTGATAACGAAGGATAACGTTACCACCACTATCAATGCCTTGCTATATTTCCAAATTGTTGACCCTGTGAAGGCGGTTTATGAGATTGATAATCTGCCTAATGCTATTGAGAAACTTACGCAGACGACACTCCGTAATGTTATAGGCGAGTTGGAACTTGACCAAACTCTTACCTCTCGCGACACTATCAATTCCAAGTTGCGTTCAGTGCTTGACGAGGCTTCAAATAAGTGGGGTGTTAAGGTTAATCGTGTAGAACTGCAAGATATCACACCTCCTGATTCAGTTCGTGATGCTATGGAGCGTCAGATGCAGGCAGAGCGTGAGCGTCGTGCCCAAGTGCTCAAGGCTGCCGGTGATAAAGAGGCGTTGATACTTGAGTCTGAGGGAAAGAAGGCGGCACTTATCAATAAAGCGGAGGCTGATAAGCAGACAAAGATTCTTGCTGCTGAGGGTGAAGCTAATAGTAAAAGGATTCAGGCTGAAGCAGAGGCTGATGCTATTAATAAGATTGCCGTAGCCATCAAAGGAACAGGTATGTCGCCTGCTAACTATATGCTGGCAGAGAAGTATATTGACACCCTCAAGGAGATGACCACAGGGAAGGATAACAAGACGGTATATATGCCATACGAGGCATCTGCTATGCTCGGCTCCGTTGCTTCCTTCAAGGAAATGTTCAAAACGAAGTGATGACCTTGTCACTAAGCGGAGACAATCTCTGCAAGGGGGATAAGAACAAAATCGCGTTGATGCATAAGAGGATGGGGGAGAGTGAGAGTAGGAGTATCAACGATTATCTCCTTGCCTTCCGACAGTGTAGGCGCATTTTCAGAGACAGAGGTGTCGAAGCATTGTAGCAGGTCGATATCAATAAGGCGGTCGCAGTAGTGACCGCCTTCTGTTTTCTCCGTCCTGCCTAATTGACGCTCGATAGCCTGAGTGGCAGCGAGCAACGATTCGGGGGAGAGGTCGCTCTCGAGACAGAGAGCGATGTTGCAGAAGAGATTGTCGGAAACGAAGCCCCACGGCTCAGAATAGTAGAAAGAGGATATTCGCAGAACCTTGCCGGCAGTCTCGTTCAAAAGCCTCACTGCAGCATTGATATTCTCCTCGCGCTTTCCGAGGTTACTCCCTATCGATAGATAGTAGCGCATATAACTCACTTAACTCTCTTTTGCTGCCTCGTCCCATGCGGCGAGGAAGACGGATGTTACTTTGCGTACCGGCTCGTAGGTGTACGATGTATGCTTGATATCGGGTTGGATAAAGTGAAAATGTTCGTCAAGGAAATCAATGCAATTAAGGATTATTGACACAACGAATGTCCATTTCAGTACTCCGAACAGACCGCCGAACAGCCTGTTCAGCCAACCGAGATGAATAGCATGCAGCAGCCTTGTCAACAGCCAACCGATAGCGCTGAGGATGATACTCGTGGCGAAGAAGATGAAGAGGAAACTGATAGTCTTGCAGATGTCTGTTTCCCATGTGAACCACGATTGCACTATCACAGCCATATCTCCGGCAAACTCTTTTGCGCAGACAAAAGCGATGAGCAGGCTGAAGAGACCTATCACTTCCTTAATGAGCCCGCGCATGATACCACGTGCGAGCCCATATACAAGGGGAAGAAGAATTATGATATCAATCATTGCCGTATTCAACAGGTACCCATTTCTCGCCTGCGCTATTCGTCAGTTGCAGGTCTTCCACTATCGCTGAATGTACCGAGGTAGAGAAGTCGCGCAGCGTAATACTCCAGTCCATCGCGTCAGGCAGGTTGCGCCCGTTATCGGTGTAATGACCGAGTATGCCGACAACAGTACCTTTATACTCGGAGCAGTTTGCCACGCCGTTCTTGTCTGCTCCGGGCAGATAGTAGGAGGCGAACTTCGCATATTCGGATGTCGAGACGAGTGTACGGTTGCCGTTAGCGTCTTGTATGAGCCTGCCTTGCGGGTAGCCCACATTATTCGTTGTAGGGGCGAACACATTGGCGTTAGAGTCTTTCTCGGGGTCACCCGTTGAGCATTTAGCCTCGTTGCCGTAGTTGTCGTAACCGCCGGTGAACCACACATCTTTCAGGCAGACCAGGTTGCCGTCAAGGCGGAAATAGTCGGCATTGGTGGCTGTCCCCTCTATATATTTAGTGAAGTCAGATATCTGAAGAGTGTCGCAATGGATTTTTGAGGCATCAGGCTCGCCTATTATCGTCACGGCTGCCGCGAAACGGGGTGCGGGGATACGACCCGGAGCCCAACCCATTTTCTGCTCGGCGTTCATAGCATAGGTGTTGTTATTATACGTAGGTACGCATAGTTGAGGTTCGTTGGCGTACTTGCCTATACCCAGACCGTTCACATGAATCATTATCTCCTGACCGAGTTGATATCTGCCACCTGCTGATGAAGCATCAACCGATACGCGCAGAGTCTGCTGCTTGCCGTCAACCATCTCTTGTATGACGAGCGACTTGTAGAAGTTACCGCCTAAGTCGTCGGTTATTATTCTGCCGCGGATATAAACCTGCTGCCCCCCAACGGGGATAGTGTCAATAGAGAACCAGCCGAGGTTATTCTTCGTATAGTCTTTGTCGTCAACCTGATAACCGCCGCTGTACGTGTATGAGCGTTGGCGAACGGGGAAGAATACGCCGCACTGCGTCATATACTTATCGCGGAAATCATCGAGGTGCATCACTACACCGCCGTTGTCTGTTACTAACTGCTCTGCTGCGGCATCGTCTAAGTACAGACTCTCCTCCGTCGGAACGGGGGCGTTGCAACTCATAAGCCAAAGGCATATAGCACCTAAGGCTATAATCTGTGAATATATTTTGTGAGTTCCCATAATGTTTAATTTTTAGGGTGCGGCAATTGCATTGCCGCGAAATTGATGAAAGTGGTTTGAGTGTTACGGTGCGGCAATAAGATTGCCGCAATTGTATAGACGATGTTAGAACTTGTATGTTGCGCTGAGGAAGAAGTTCACTCCCCAAGCGTAGTAGTATTTAGCGGGGCACTTCCACACATTTGTGCCGATTACGGAGTTATCAGTGTCATCTCCCTCTTGCTTAGTCTGCCTCGGCAGACGCGCTTGTTGGTAACCGCCGGTCTTGAAATGAGTGTTGTTAGTCAGGTTGCTCACGGATAGGTTGATGCTGAGCGATTGACGGTTAGGCAGATAAATCAGTTTACCCACTGATGCATCGATCATAATGCGGTGCCAAGGGTTGGCTGCCGTCAGTTTCTCTTGCTTGTCGAGCAGATAGTAAACGCCGTGGCCGTTAAGTGCAGAGTAGCCGTAATCTTTGTTGAAGATGATATTCCCGCTCTCATCAGTATTGACGATACCGAGGTCTTTGTATGAGCCGTTTACACTTGTGCCATCGGCGCGAGTGCCGGTGTAGAGACCTTTCATACGGCGGGCAGGAGAATAGTCTAAATAACTCCAGTCGTAGTAAGAAATAGTAAGGTCAGCAAACCACATCTTCGGGTGGAAGAACGACAATTTGAGAGAGGTGTTCAGTTGCGGGCCGGTTGCTACTTTCAGACCTTTAATCATAACGGAGTCGCGTAGCTCATATTTATTGTCGTCCACGCTACCTGTGTTGGCAATTTTGGCGAGCGACATACCATTCTCTGCCGATGTTACGGCGTAGGCGTTGGATGTATAGTGGAAGTCACCGATAGAGATAACAGGTGTCAGGGTGAAGTATTTGCCCAGTTTGATAGCGGCGGCGGCCTCTATGCCCCTATGCACCTTGTCGATGCCCGTCATCGCCTGATTAACGAAGGTGCGAGCCTCATCATCGTAATAACCATTCAGTTCTGTTCCGCCCCAGAAGTGGGTCTGGAAGGCGGTGATACGACCGCGGATAATAGGGTAGTTGAACTCGTAGGTCAGGTCGTATGATACGCGCTTTTCTGATGCAGCATAGAAATCTTTGAGATTAGTGGCGAGGTCGTGGGTATAGATAGTTTCCACAACGCGATCGTGAACGCGTGCGGATATATACGCGTCGCGAGCAAGAGGAGGCGTGGTCTGTGCTAAGGCGTTAACGCGCAGCTTGTTGTGACCGTCGATGCGGTATGTGGCTCCAATCTTGAAAGCAGGGTCAACAAAGATATGTTGGTAGCCGTTGTAGGAATTAAGCGCAGTGCCGTTTTCCACCGATTTATATTTAGGTCCGAAATATTTGTAAGCCTCGTTTTGATACACCTTCATGCCGAGATACCAAGCGCGACCGTTCATCATGCGCGTAGTGCGGTCGAACTCCGTTATATTAGCTTGCAGACCATAGTAGAGGTCGGCGGCGTTCCATGACCACTCGTTCTGTGCCCATACCTTTGCGCCGAGCATATTGATAGAGTAGTCGTATCCGAATTTATTGCCCGTGCCTACCACCTTATCTATATTATTTATATCGTTCTGACGCACGAGTTCTATCTCTTCTTGCGTCAAGCCGACATTGCTTGCGAGGTCTTTTATGTCGCGATCTGCGAACGGGTCGAGGTCTATCCATTGCTTACCGCCGAGGAGGTCGTCAATGGTCTTGTAGTGGATACCCTGCGACTCTTTTAGTTCAAGACCGGCAGTTATCTTGAGGTGGTCGAACTTACTATTCGAATAGAGCAAGTTAGCGGCGACCTCGGCTATGTCGTTGTGGCGGCGTTCCACCATATACCGTGCACTACCTGTCGGGTTGGTGTGATTATTGGCGTAGTTCGAAGCGTAGAGAGCGTCCCAGTCAATCTGTGTCGCCTTCGGGTCGCGCGACTGCCACAGCTCTGTCAGGCGGTCGTATGATGCCATATCGACAGTAAGCTTGCCGCCCGCCTCAATGAGGTAACCATCGTTGTCAATCTGACCATCGTAAAGGAATGACGGCATATTGCGGTAGTAATCCGGACGAGGATCGGGAGCGTTGAAGAAGGTAAGTGCGGAATTGCTATATAAAGAGTAATGCAGACCAACGCCAGCTTTGAGCGATTGCTTATCGTCAATCTGCCACTCGTATGACGCGATCACCGTCGGGTCAAAAGAGTGTACCTCGCGAGAGTTGCGTACCTTGCCGTTTTGGTAGCCCCAATAGGGGTTATAGTAGTTAGTTCCCGTCAGGTTATATACCTCTTGTGTTACGGCAGCACTCTGTCCGCGTTGTGTCGGTGAACCGAAGGTGATGAGCGACAGCCGATGCTCTGTGCCCCAACGCTTCTCTGCCGTGAAGAAATAGCCGAGGGACATGTAGTCGCTTCCCGAACCGATAATGTCAAGTCGCGTGGCAGGAGCGTAGCGGGCTGCTACCTGCGCAGCAAATGCCCAACCATTAGAGAGCAGACCTGAGGCATAGGTGGCGGTGACGCGACCTTTATAGTTGCGGTTCGTGGCTGCCACACCTACCTTCCAACCCTGTGCGTAGCGAGTGGCATCCATCTGAATATTCGTCGCCTGACCTATACTGCCGAATGTGAAGTCGTTAGCCTCTATGCCATTCGCTACATCTTTGTTGCGAGAAGCATCATTTAGTCCGCCAAGCGATGAATAGCTGAACGTACCGCGTTCGGCAGTGTTGAAACTGATGCCGTTGATATAGGTTAGTTCGGAAGGCTGATCGTAACCGCGGTTACGGTAACGAGCTGATGACCAAGCGAAGGCGGTAGTGCTGGTGAATACATCCTGTGAAGCAGACATCGCGCTCGCCATTGACTGTGACTTGCCCTCGTCATCGTTCAAATCAGTTTCCGATAGGTTCAAAATCATCTCTTCCTGCATATCCCTGCGAATGTCCTGTTTTAACGCCAATTCGCCGAGGTCGGTCAGCTGACCTTCTGTAAGCGATACGAGTACTATGTCCGACACATATCCGTCTGCCTCAAGTATCACCTCCTCATCTATGGGGTCGAGATATACTAATGAGAACTCACCGTTGCTGTTGGTTGTGGTTGATAGATTTTGGTTAGCTATAGTGATCTTCACTCCTGCGAGAGGGGTCTGACCATCTTCTGCTATCACCACGCCACGCAGATTAGTGCCTAAGGGTGAGGTTTTTGGTTGTAAGTCAGGCACGGTCTCCGCGACCTCAGGTTGAGCGGCAGGGCTTGGCGTGTACGCCGAGGGCTCAACTGATTCGGTCGTCTTTTCAATCGCTGCCTCAGCCTCCGCCTTCGTTTCTGCCGGAGCAGCAGGCTTGCTTTGGTGAGCCTCTTGTGCCTCTCTCGGCGTGTTCACCGTGGCTTCAGCAGGCTGCGACTCTTTTGCCTCAGCACGCCTCGCTACTTTACTTATCGGCTCTACATCGTCAGGACCGAGCCAAGAGATGATGCCTTCGATAAGAATACCATTCGGGAAAAAACGAGAGCCTACTTGTTGCACTTGGTGACCAACCTTATAGACCCATTTCGAAATTCTTTGCCCCGTTAAGTAACGCTTTGTCGTTTCTTTGACCATAACAGAGTCGCCGACTGCGTACTCCGCAGCCCCTTGCTCAAGAGCATTATCTTGCGCTATGGCAATGGTACTTAACAGGCAGACAAATAGTACAGGTAATAATCTGCGCATAGTATATTTGTGTTATTAGGTTGCGAAATAAGATTATATTAGGTTGCGAAATAAGATTTAACCCCTTGTAACTGAAAAGCGGTAAGAAAGAAGGCAAATAACTCTCTTTCTATTCTAATAGCAAAATTATAATAATAATCGCAATTTTGCAAGTGTCATAATATTTTTTTTTGAAAAATTATAAAAAAAATGGGACAAAGTATTGCAGTGTAAAAAAAAAGTAGTATCTTTGTGTGTTCAATGGTAAGAAGCGAAGTGCTCTCGTGGTCAGGAACGGAGCGTACTGGTGCATCTGATAACTGTAATAAAAAACAATCGCTGCATCGCTAACTTGCTGTTTGATATTCTGATAACATCATGGAAACACAAGTAAAACGCAATCTTTCGCCGTTTCAACTGTTTAATCTCAGTGCCGGCTTTTTCGGTGTGCAGATAGCTTACGCTCTTCAGAGCGCAAACATCTCTCGTATTTTCGCAACTCTTGGTGCAGACCCTCACCAATTATCGTTCTTCTGGGTGTTGCCGCCCCTTATGGGTATGATTGTTCAACCCCTGATAGGTAAGTACTCCGACCGTACGTGGTGCAGGCTCGGTCGCCGCAAGCCATACTTATTAGTAGGTGCTATAATCGCCGTAGCGGTGATGCTCTTGCTCCCCAATGCAGGTAACTTCACTTTCTCGCAAGGTGTATTCTTGACGCTTAATGCAGCAATGTGGTTTGGCCTGTTCTCACTAATCTTCTTGGACACCTCTATAAATATAGCAATGCAGCCGTTCAAAATGATGGTTGGCGATATGGTCAATGAAGAGCAGAAAGGTACGGCGTACGCCATTCAGTCGGCTCTCTGCAATGCAGGCTCGCTCGTGGGTTATCTGTTCCCTTATTTCTTCGCGTGGATTGGCATATCTAACGTTGCACCGGAAGGTGTTATCCCTGATTCGGTTAAGTGGTCGTTCTACATTGGTGCCGCCATACTTATTATATGTGTCCTTTACACATTCTTCGCCGTGAAGGAGATGAACCCCGAAGAGTATAAGGCTTTTCACGGCATTGTTGATAAGCCTGAGGAGAAAAAAGAGGACGTTTCTTTTATTCGTCTGCTTATCAATGCGCCTAAGACTTTCTGGACAGTCGGTTTAGTGCAGTTCTTCTGCTGGTCGGCGTTCCTCTATATGTGGACATATTCTAATGGTGCTATCGCCCTCCAGTGCTTCGGTTGGGACGGCGGCTCCACTGCTGCGCAGGCTTTCCAGTCGGCAGGCGATTGGGTGGGCGTATGCTTCGCAGTGCAGGCTGTAGGCTCGCTGCTGTGGGCTATGGTGCTACCCGTGTTAGAGCATCGTTTCGGCAATAAAGGGGCGTATGCCATCTCTCTTATAGTGGGAGCAATAGGTTTCTGCTCGATAATGTTCGTCACCAATAAATATATCCTCTGGGCAAGCTACCTCTTTATCGGTGCAGCGTGGGCCGCTATGCTCGCTCTGCCCTTCACCATTCTAACCAACTCGCTCAGCGGGGATAATATGGGCTATTATTTAGGCCTCTTCAACTGTACAATATGCCTGCCGCAGATCATCGCCGCTCTCTGTGGAGGATTGATATTAGGAGTAGTGGGTACGCAGTCTGCTATGCTTGCTGTGTCAGGTGTCCTGCTTGTATGCGGAGCATGCGCGGTATATCTTATCAAAGAAAAAAAGCAACTGAGTTGAAAGAGCAAACGGGCAAAACCCTATCGCTTCGATAAATGAATAAAGATCAACAAATAAAATTTCTACACATGAAAAACAAAACAATTATTAATCGTAGCCTATTGCTGCTTGCGGTGCTGATGCTCTCTATGGGAGTGTTCGCACGAGTAATGGTAACAGGTTCTGTCTTCGAGAAAGCGACGGGTGAGCCTATCATCGGTGCCAGCATCTTGGAAGAAGGTACAAGTAACGGTACTATTACCGACTTCGATGGTAATTTCGTTATCACCGTGGAGGATGGTGCTAAACTGCAAGTAAGTTATATGGGATTTCAAACTCAGACCTTACCTGCAGCAAATGGGATGAGAGTTAACCTTGAGGAGGACAACTTCACCCTGCAGGAAGTGGTGGCCGTAGGTTACGGCTCGCAGAAGAAAAAGGAAGTAACAGGTTCTGTTGCTTCTGTTAAAGCGGAAGACTTCAATGCAGGTGTGCAGTCCAGCCCTGTAGGATTGCTGCAAGGTAAAGTGGCAGGTCTGAATATATCTCGTACTACTGCCGACCCGACTAATACGGGTTACAATATTCAGATTCGTGGTTTCTCAACCCTCGGTCAGGGTACAGGTTCGACACCCCTTTATATTGTGGATGGTGTGCCGACCGATAATATCGACAATATCTCACCTGACGAAATAGCCGCAATGGATGTGCTCAAAGACGGTTCAGCTGCCGCTATCTACGGTACGCGTGGTACAAATGGTGTTATCCTTATTACCACCAAGCGCGGTGCTACCGCAGGTACGGATAAGATAGAGACCCAACTCGAATATAGCGGCTATGTCAATATGTCATGGATAAACTCTAACCTCGGTATGGCCAATGCAGAGGAGTTTAGAAGTCTGAAAGATTACACCAACGGTAAGACATCAGGCATTGACCATGGTTATACCACCAATTGGACAAAGGCTTTGTCGCGCGATGTTGCTATCACGCATAATCATAACCTTGCTATCACCGGGGCACACCGCAATTTTAGTTATCGTGCTTCCGTGAACTTGAAGGACGCGCAAGGTATCGCTCTGAACAACGGTCGCCGCGATATAACCGCTAAGTTGGCAGCCGACCAAAAGGCACTCAACGGTTGGCTCAAATTGCAGTACGACGTGACTTATTTGCACTACCGCAACGACTATTCTGACGGAGATTTCTATACTCAGGCAGCCCTGCTTAACCCGACATATCCTATTAAAGACGCAACGAGCGCAAACGGATACTACTTAGTTACCAACAGCGGACAATATAATCCCGTCGAGTATCTGAATATGAAGGAGTCGTATAAAGACGGTAACTATTTCCGCGGCTCGCTGAAAGCAACGGTAGATATTAAGTCGGTAGAAGGTCTGAAGGTGAACGCTTTCGCTGCCTTCGAAGAGGGTGACAACCGCTCATATGGCTATACCGACCCGAATCTGTTGTCACCTAACGCAGCAAGCGCAGGCGACTGGGCTTATCGCAATACTGATAATAACTTTACGCAACTATACGAGGCTACGATTGACTATGCCAATAACTGGGGCAAGCACGGACTGGTTGCCGTTGCAGGTTTTTCATATCAGCATTTCCTCTATGATCGCGCAGATATATCCAATAGAGGCTTCGTGATGTCTTCTATTAAGTATTACAGCATCGGTGAAGGTCAAGCTGATAAGGATAACTTGAATGTAAAGTCCTATCGCAATTCTTACGCTTTGGCAGCCGCCTTCGCTCGTGTTAACTATAACTACGCCGACAGATATCTGCTTTCGGCTTCACTCCGTGCTGAAGGTTCGAGCCGTTTCGGTGCAAACAACAAGTGGGGCTACTTCCCAGCAGTCAGCGCAGGTTGGCGCATCAAAGGTGAGTCGTTTATGAGCGATGCTGATTGGTGTAATGAAATGAAACTACGCGCCGGATTTGGTGTTACAGGAAATAATGTGGGTTCAAGTTTAAAATCTGTTGCACTGCTCTCGAAAACGGATGTCATTACCTTCGCAGGCAAGGATATCAATACCTATTCAGTTTCTCAGAATGTCAATCCTGACTTGAAATGGGAGAGGAAATTCGAGTATAACATAGGACTTGACTACGGCTTCTTCAATAATAGGATGTATGGTAGTTTAGAGGCTTATGTCCGTAACACAAAAGACCTTCTTTGGAACTACGAGGTGCCGACTCCTCCGTATCAGTACACCACCTTGCTTGCCAACGCTGGTGAGATGCTTTCTTATGGTGTAGAACTTGCTTTGACAGGTGTGCCCATACAGCAAGGCGACTGGACTTGGACATCAGGTCTGACTCTCGCTTGGAACGAGAACAAGATTACCAAACTCAGCGACCCGAGCAAAGGCTTTAACTATTCTACTTCACCACAGGGTAGTCTATATGGAAATAAGTTCAACGGATCAGACTCTTACACTCAGATCCTCGAAGAGGGCGGTATAGTAGGTCAGTTCTATGGATATAAGTTCTTAGGCTTTAATTCGGAAGGTAAGTGGGTATATGAGGACCAATACGGCAGCCCGACTACCAGCCCCACAACTGCTGACAAGAAGTATCTCGGTAGTGCTCAGCCCATTATTACTTACGGTTGGAATAATACAGTTAAGTGGAGAGACCTTGACCTCACGATCTTCTTACGCGGTGTGTTAGGAAACAAGGTACTCAATGCTACCCGCTTCATGTACACCCCCGACGGAACAGATCCCAGCACAGAGTATAACTTCTTTGTTAAGGATGTGGCATCAGGCAGAGGCCCCGCTGTCAATAATGGTGCTGTCTTTGCTGACTATGAACACTTCTCCGATTATTGGCTCGAGAGTGGTTCGTATCTCAAGTGCGACAATATAACCGTAGGATATACCTTCAAGTTCCCCGAATCAAATTATATTCGCTCGCTCAGAATTTACGCAACAGGTCAGAACCTCTTTACTATAACAAGTTACTCAGGTCTCGATCCTGAAATCAATACCTCTATCATCGATTATCCGGGCATTGATATTAATAACTATTATCCAAAGACAGGCTCGTTCCTCTTTGGTCTAAATCTTAATCTCTTATAATTAATCTTCCCACAAATGAAACGGATGATACAGATTATAACGGATTAGTTTGTTTCGACCATCGACTTTAGGGCTCTGCCCTGACCTCCGACTTCTTGATAAACTATTATCTGTAAAAATCGTTAAAGACTCTGTAAAAATCTGTGACAAATAGTGGAAAATACGATATATTATTAAGTATGAAAAAGTTAATTAAATATGCGCTTATTTGCGCAATAGTAACGCCTATTGTTGCCTCTTGCAATATGTTAGAGGAAGAGACATTTGGTGCCGCCACTGTGGAGGATATGCTCAAGAATGAAGAGAATGTGGTGTCGCTCGTAGGGCAGGCGTATGCTGACCTTAGGTTTATGCACGACCACTGGGGATATTGGGGAGTTAATACTCTGACTGCAGACGAGGGACTGTGCCCTGTACGTGTCGGAGGAGACTGGAACGACGGCGGTTATTGGAAGAACCTTAATACTCATGCATGGAATCCGTATGGTAAGGCTTTCGAGAATATTTGGAACTGTACCGTAGCCGGCTCTGTTCTCTGTAATAATATTCTTGAGACTCTCTATGGTAACGAAGAGAATATGTCAAAACATCTCTATGATATGTATGTAGGTGAGATGGAGGTACTACGCTCTTATTATTATTTCCTTCTCTTTGATAGTTTCGGGCGTATTCCGTATATGGAAGATTATTCAGATCGTAATGAGGCTTTACTTGAACCGTATGTGACATGGGCGCACCTCGTTGCGTGCCTTGAGAAGAATGCCCCCAATATGGCGATTGTTGAGGATGCAAATAGGACCGATTATAACGGGCGTTGCACTCAAGCTATGGCTTACGCACTGCTCGCTAAACTCTATCTCAACGCAGAATCATACGGCTGTACTCCTGAGAATGTGATGGCGGCAAAGCGCACCACTACCGTTCATAACGGCAAAGAAGGTAGCGTGCTCCTTGAAGAGGTAGGTATTACTATCAATTCAACACAAGATTTCTACACCAACGCAGTTCGCTGCTGTAATGAGATTATCGCTTCCGGTTCTTACGAGATAGAATCAAACTATTTCAATAACTTCCTGATTGAGAATGGCAAGAGCAAAGAGAATATCTTCACTATCGTGGAAGATGGTTCCGTCAATAATGAACGTGATGCCTATGCCTGCAAGAATAAATTGCGTATTGAGTTCCTTACTCTGCATTATCTATTCCAAACGCGTTATAATCTTGTGCTTGACTGCTGGAATGGTTTCGTTGCTCGTCCTGACTTTATGACCCTTTTCAACGACCACGATGTACGTGGTGATGGTTACGAAGGATTAGGCACCAACAATACCCACCGTTGGGCGTGGTTCGTGGGACCCGTCTGCGCTGAGAACTCAACGGTTCCTTTGACCGATAAAGATTCTGCTCTGATAATAACTCGCGAGGTTTCCTCACTTGATCAGGCACTCCGTACACAAGGTGCTCGTATGTACAAGTATGAGTTAGACCAAACAGCTACATATAAATATATGGAGAATGACTTCCCGCTTATGCGTTATCCTGATATTATCTATATGAAGGTGGAGGCTAAGTTGCGTGGTGGTATTGATGATAAACCCGGTATTGAAGATAGTGCTATTAAGTCTATCAAGCAGCGCTCCTTCGCTTATAGCGCTAACCCTGAGGCTGATTTCGATGCCGCTTATCCCGATGCTTTCACCTCTCTTGGTACAGGCTTGACAGATGGTATCTTAGCAGAGCGCGGACGCGAACTCAGTTGGGAAAACTGCCGTCGTCGCGACCTGATACGCTTCGATCAGTTCGAGAATGTGCAGTATGTGACGCAGAAGGCTAAGACTCGCCGCTGGTTCCCGATACCGTTTGCTATCCTCCAAAAGTCGATTGTCGGTGAAGATGGTAACGCACTCTGGACACAAAACGAAGGATACTAATGCCTAACTCCCTAAACGGGGGAATGTATAAAGTGAAAATACTCGCTTTAGCGATTATTATATTTTCAACTTAATTATTTAATAAAAAATTAAAAAAAATGAAAAAGTTTAATTTGATGATGTGCGCTATCGCTATGTTAGGCGTTGCTTTCACATCTTGTAACAATCAACAAAACAATGGTAAAGACAATGATTTTGACAACATTGTTGAAAATGGTTTCTATGTGGTAGGTGCTGCTACCGGCTATGCTGACCTCTCTGCTTCCGGTGTTTCTGTTTGCCAATTTGCTAATGGTTTCAACGAGGCAAATGCGAATGCAGAGCGCGTAGGTATGTATGAGAAGTACATCGTGCTCGAGGGTGGCAAGGAGTTTACTTTCATTCAGAAAGCAGGTGACAAGAATGTTGCCTACACCGCTGCTATTGAGAAGACTCAATTAGTTGCTGATGGTGCCAATCCTGAAGGTTACTTCGGTAAGATTAGCGAGGGTACTGCTGCTATGAAGGTAGAAGAAACAGGTCTTTATCACATCGTTCTCGATTTGAACCAAGATGGTTTGTTGGACGCAACAGGTGGTGCACAGGTAGTTATTGCTCCTGTTTCTTGGGGCGTATCCGGTGACCTCAATGGTTGGGGTATGACTGTCGGTGAGAAGGATGCTAACGCTTACAAATGGACTTGGAAAGGTGTTGAAATTACTGCTAACTCAACCTTTAAGTTCAAAGATGAGCACGGTTGGAAGATTTTCCTCGATGGCGAGACTCAGCAAGTTTCGGCTAACACCAACCTTGGTAAAGATATGATCCCCGGCGGTGACAATATCCCCGTTGAGAATGGCGGCATTTATGACATTACTCTTACTTGGACTATGGCTAAGGGTGCTATCGCTAACGGCTACAAGTATGAAATGACTAAGACTGGTGACCTCGTTCTTGATCCTTCCACTTTCGTGGTTGGTATTTCCGGTACGATGAACAGTTGGGGAGATCCTTCCGGTTTGTGTCTTGCTAAGTACAATGCAAGCAAATCTAATGCCGATGCTACAAAGGTAGGTACCTATGTGTATAATATCGAAGGTCTTACCTTCGCTGCTGATGCAGAATTTAAGTTCCGTTATAATGGTGCTTGGCTCGGTCTTGGTGATGTAACAACAGCAACCGGTGTTACTTTGTCCGAAGCTAATGGTAATATTACAGGCGTTGACGGTACTTACGATATTGAGATTACCGTTGGTTGGGATGGAGAGAAAGTAACAAGTTTCGCTGCTGCTTTCACGCCGGGTGTCGCTCCCATTACTACAAACATCAAGATTACCGGTGTCGTTCCTGCTGATTGGGATAAGTGCTATCTCTGGGCTTGGAATTCAGTTGGAGACCTCTTCGCAAGTTGGCCTGGTGAAGAACTCACAATCACTAATGGTAAAGTAGTATATGAGTTCAAGGATGTTGTTGTTCCTATCAGTGTAATCTTCAGCAATGGTAGTGGTGTTCAAACCAATGACATCACAAACATTTCTACAGATCAAGAGATTGACATTCAGTCTAATCTGAAATAATTCTCTCTGATTATTCTAACTCAAATAGGCGTGCCGAAGCACGCCTATTTCTTTTTTGTGAAATCATACAACGCTAATGACCGATTTGCCTTTTAATCGTTTTTTTCTTAGGCGGTTGTAGTTGTTTTCGTTATGCGTTTGTTCCTTGTACTATCTGCATCATTTCGGCAGGAGTTACAACAATAGGAGATTTTGGAAAATGTTTGGTGTTGCCGGTTACGACATAACTATCCTCTTTCGAAAGAGCAACCTCGTAAAAGACTTGATCGTCTTTGTCCGGAAATATCTCGCCACTTGCTGTCGGGTCAAGGTACAGACCTGTCTTAACTAATTCTATCAAATCCTGTATGCTATCCTCGCTGAAATCAAACTTACTTCTATGCAGCACTTCTTCGTATTCACGAACAATATCCTCATTATAAAGCAAGACAACACGTCCGTCCAAAACGTAGTCCAACAGTAGCACCGTAGGAGAATCAGCACGTTTGGACATCAAAGCAGATACCAGCACGTTTGTGTCAAAAACAGCATAGAAAGTTTTCATAGTGCTATTGTTTTTCTTTCTTGCCGTGCTTGACGGATTTCGTTGTTGATGTCCTCTAACGTCATCTTAGAATTACCATTTAATTCACTCTGGCGTCTCATGGCCGCTATAGCAGCACGAGCATTGCGTCTAACCATCTGTTGCGTCGTGTTGTACTCAATCAACAATGCTTCAACTTGCCTTTGCAGCCAAGCCGTCATATCCGTCTCGTTGGCAAACGACCGGCGTGTGCGCTGAACGAGTTCTTCGTCTAATGATAGATTGTACATACACATAGTTTTGTCTCCTTTATGTTAATCTTTGAAACTTTCGGCTTCTATATAACAAATCTGTTATATACCATCTTGTCTCGGTCGCGAGCAGAGAAATATTTAACGGCAACAAGTCCCTGATTCTCTTTCATGAACATATCAAAGAACTTGACCATATCCAGCCAATAATACTTCTTCCAACGGCTTTCAGAACGAAGTCCATAGTAGAAATTGAAGCCATCTACATATACAATTATACGTTGCTTATCCATTGCCCCTTTAACAAAAAAACCACCTTGTTAGGAGGTGGCTGGCCGTAGTATTTTCCACCTACGGGGGATAATTTCGTAGCAAAGATACTGCTTTTTTTTTACATGTGCAAATTTTTTGATAAGAAAATGTAAAGAAAGTGCAATTTTAGTGGAATTGGAACTATTCTTGCTGTTTTTAGGTGTTTTGTTCGGCTTTGAGGGATTGATAGACTATGAAGCGAATAAATAATTGTTCAAGCATGTTGTGTGGCTTCGCTACCAAAACGGCTGCAAGCTGCAATTTTTTGTTGATTTTTGATATTACACTTGTGTATCTATCAAAAAAGCAGTAATTTTGCTCGGAGCGTGTATGTGTTATTGCTCTCGCTCTGTCGATTGAAAACGATGCGCTCTTACGCGTCGAAAAAAATATAATATATTATGCAAGAGTTTGATTTGGCGATTATCGGAGGAGGTCCGGCAGGTTATACTGCGGCGGAGGCGGCTCAGAAAGGCGGAATGAGAGTGGTGCTGTTTGAGCGCGACTATTTAGGCGGTGTGTGCCTTAATGTGGGCTGCATACCGACGAAAACGCTGCTCTATGGTGCGAAGATGTATCATCAGGCTGTTAATGCATCCAAATATGGAGTTAAGGCAGAAACGGTTGCTTTCGATTACGAGAAGATGCAACAACGCAAGCAGAAGGTCGTCAGAAAACTGACGGCGGGCATCCGCAGCAGGCTGCAAGGAGTGGAGATTGTGCAGGGCGAGGCTGTTGTTAAAAGTTGTGCAGGCGAGGATGTTATTATCGAGGTGGCAGCACCTGCTGCAACGGGAATATCACCGCAAACGGGGACACCGGCGAAAGTGCCGATGTCTTCGACTTCTCTTCAGACTTATTCCGCTAAGAACCTGCTTATTTGTACGGGGTCATCGAATGTGGTGCCGCCAATACCGGGTGTGACAGATAATCCTCAAGTGTGGTCTTCCACCGATGCGTTGGCTGCAAAAGAGTTGCCTGAGAGTATCGTTATAGTCGGCGGAGGGGTGATAGGCATGGAGTTCGCTACGCTGTATAGCGAATTGGGAGTTGAAGTGACGGTGGTTGAGTATATGCCGCAGATATTGCCAAGTGTCGATGAAGAGATAGCGGCGATGCTGCGCAGCAACTATGAGAAGCGCGGTGTGCGCTTCCTGACAGGAGCAAAAGTGGTGGCGGTAGATGGCGGAACGGTTAAAGTGGAGAGAACAAGTCTCGGCGAGTGTGCCGCGAGCGGAACAGCGGAGGAGAGAGAAAGCTGCAAGACTATTGAGGATATTAAGGCGGAGAGAGTGCTTATCTCTGTGGGAAGGAGGCCTAATCTGCGAGGACTCGAAGCTTTGGAAGAGCTTGAGTATGAGGGCAGAGGGATACGGGTGAATGAGTTTATGCAGACCAATCTGAGGAATGTGTATGCAGCCGGTGATGTCACGGGTAAGATTATGTTGGCACATGTGGCGTCACGGCAGGCAGAGGTGGCTGTAGGGCGAATGTTGAAACAGATACCGTTACAGCGAATTGCCTATAATGCTATTCCCTCAGTAGTCTATACTAATCCTGAGATTGCATCAGTGGGATTATCAGAGCGGGATGTGCATAGCAAGGCGAATGTAGGCTCGCATACCGGCGATGATTGCGTGCTGCCGATGGATGTAGAGGTAAAAAAGATACCGATGACCTTTAGCGGGCGCTTCGTGGCAGAGAATGAGGGCGAGACCGGACTTTGCAAGATGATTGTGGATAAGAGAAGTCAATCGATACTGGGCGTGCACCTATACGGCAACCCCGCCTCGGAGTTTATCGGGGCAGCCTCGGCAGCGGTGAGGTTCGGATATACTTTGGCTGAGTGGCGACAGGTGGTCTTCCCGCACCCCACGGTCAGCGAGGTGCTGAAAGAGGTGTTATGATAATCCCAAAACGGTCATTAGACCATTTTGCGCTTACAAGGCTTTCTTTTAGTCATCTTTTTTACCGCTTTTCAGTTACAATGGAACCCCATTGCGCCATCAAACCGGCAAAAAATCTAATCAAAAATAAAACCATAATCATCAAAACGCTAATGACCGTTTCGGGATAATCTGAAAACTTGCGGTTAGCGCATAAAGTGCTGAAAACAGGAAATTAACTAAAGTTTCCCACATCAGAGAATCAACAACTTATTATTTATTTTGTCGGCGAATTAAACGAATTGGGCGAAAAAAAACTTCGTTTTCTTGATATTTTGGTCAAAAATTACCCAAAATTATCCAAAAATTAAAATTTTTGGCGAAATAAGTGGGAAACTGTAGAAATTAAGATATTTCAAAACAATATTTTCATGAAGAGTCGTGTGTTACTCGGGATGTCGGGGGGAATTGACTCCACGGTCAGCGCCTTACTCTTGTTAGAGCAGGGGTATGAGGTTGTGGGCGTTACCTTTCGGACATTCGATTCGATAAAAGAGTCTTGCCTCCGAAGGGAGAAAGGGTGCTGTTCGGTGGAGAGCATAATGGAGGCACGAGAAAATGCACGCAAGATGGGGTTTGAACATCATATTGTTGACTTCCGTGATATCTTTCGAGATAAGGTTATTAGTAATTTCATTGACGAATATATGTCGGGCAGGACGCCCAACCCCTGCGTCCTCTGCAACTCCTTCATCAAGTGGGGAGAGTTGCTTCGATTAGCGGACGAGTTAGGTTGCGAGAAGATTGCCACCGGGCATTACGCCCGTATAGCAGAGCGAAAAGGACACCTCTATTTACGTAGGGCAGCAGATGTAAAAAAAGATCAGACTTATTTCCTCTGGCGATTGACCGAAGAAAATCTCCGGCGAACGCTTTTCCCCCTTGGCGATATTACGAAAGAGCAGGTTCGGGATATAGCAAGGCAACACGGATATGAGAAGTTGGCGGTCAAGGCAGAGTCGCAAGAGATATGCTTTGTTACCGATAATGATTACCGCAGTTTTTTGAGAGAGAATGTGGCAGATTATGATAAACGAGTGCACGAAGGGGCTTTTGTCGATGCCGAGAGAAAGAGGTTGGGGACGCATTGCGGTTTCCCTAATTACACTATAGGGCAGCGTAAAGGGTTAGGTATAGCACTCGGAAAACCCGTGTATGTCACGGATATCAATGCGCAGGAAAATATCGTTGCATTAGGTGATTACAACGACCTTTATCGGCAGTCGGTGAGAGTGGCAGACTTCAGGGTGCGAGACGCGCAGTGGCTTACGGATGACCCTACCTGTATGGCGATGATCCGTTACCGCTCTAAACCGCAAAAAGCAGAGGTGAAGTGCCGGTTATCGAGTACAGAAAATATATTATCAAGTACGGAAAATATATTATCGAGTACGGAAAACACGGAAAGAACGGAAAATTTATTAACAAATGCCGGAAACAGTAATGGCGAGGATGTTGAATTAGTGTTTGACAATCCTGTATGGGCCGCAGCACCGGGGCAGTCGGCTGTGCTGTATAAAGACGACTTGCTTGTAGGCGGCGGTGTTATTTATTAACGATTTATCTTGTTTAATTCGAGAAAAAGAAGTAACTTTGCAAATTAGTGTGATTTTCCTCACGGATAAAAAGGCTCCTCACGGATAAAACGAATCTTTACTGATAAAGAGGATATTTTACGGATAAAGCGTTTTTATATAATTTAAACGGGAGTGAAATATCATTTAAATAGCATTTAAACGGTGATTAAATGACAAATTAGATAATGAAACAATTTAAACTATGGAATGTGATATGTGGCTGGTGTGTGTTTGCTATCGCTGCTGCCACTTATCTTCTTACGATAGAGCCGACAGCCTCGTTCTGGGACTGCGGTGAGTTTATCTCTTCTGCTTGGAAACTTGATGTTGGTCACCCGCCCGGAGCACCCTTCTTCATGTTAATGGGGCACTTCGCTTCACTTTTTGCTTCCGATACGCAGCATGTGGCGATGTGCGTCAATGCCTTGTCGGCATTGGCTTCTGCCTTTACCATCCTTTTCCTTTTCTGGACTATTACCGCACTCGGGAAGAAGTTGGTAGGCAGAGCAGGAACCAAGAATACACCGAGTGCAGAGTCGATGTCGGTGACGGAGATGATAGGCGTGCTTGGTGCCGGTGTTGTAGGTGCTTTGGCTTATACCTTCTCCGATACCTTTTGGTTCTCTGCCGTAGAGGGCGAGGTGTATGCTTCGTCATCGTTCTTCACCGCCGTCGTCTTCTGGGCTATACTCAAGTGGGACGAGGTGGCAGACGAGGAAGGGTCTGACAGGTGGTTAGTGCTGATTGCTTACCTTATGGGACTGTCAATTGGTGTGCACCTCTTGAACTTGCTGACTATTCCTGCTATCGTGCTCGTTTACTATTTCCGTCGTTACGACTTCTCGTGGAACGGTGTTATTGTGGCTTTCCTCGCTTCGGTCTGCATCTTAGCAGCGATACTATATGGTATCATTCCGGGAATACCAACGCTCGCCGGCTGGTTTGAACTGTTCTTCGTGAACACTCTCGGCTGCTCGTTTAACACGGGAATGTTCATTTACCTTGCATTGCTTTTGGCTGCATTGACATGGGCAATAGTGGAAACATATACGGAGAAGTCTGTTGTAAGAATGTATGTCTCTTTCCTGCTTGCATTGGCTTTGAGCGGTGTGCCGTTCTTGACGGGCAGTGCAGTGATAGGTGCAATACTGATACTTGTTTTGATAGGTCTGTTTGTTTGGCTTAAAGATAAGATTAGCCCGCGTGTGCTTAATACGGCTATTGTTATGGTGGCAGTAGTAGTGGTGGGGTATTCGAGTTATGCCGCAATCGTTATCCGTTCGAGTGCTGATACGCCTATGGATCAGAACTCGCCCGATAATGCATTCTCGCTCAAGTATTATCTTAACCGCGAACAATATGGTGACCGTCCGTTATTGTACGGCAATACATACAATGCTCCCGTTAAATTAGAGGTTAAAGGCAATATGTGCATACCTATTGAGAAACAAGGGCATGCGCAATATGCGCCAAAGCCGAAGACAGATGAGGGAGAAAAAGACCAATATATAGTAACCGGCTATAAGAGCAGTTACGAGTATATGGACGAGTTCAAGATGCTCTTCCCGCGTATGTATTCAGGGCAGAGTAATCATGTTCAGGCTTATAAAGATTGGGGACGGGTCAAAGGACGCAAGGTGCGTTACGACTATTGCGGACAGCAGAAGACGGAGTATTGTCCTACTTTCGGCGAAAATTTGCGATTCTTCTTTAGTTATCAGGTTAACTGGATGTATTGGCGATATTTCATGTGGAACTTCGCGGGCAGACAGAATGATATTCAAGGTTACGGCGATGTGGCAAAAGGTAACTGGATAAGTGGAATCTCGTTTATTGACAATGCACGCCTCGGTAATCAAGATGAGTTACCTGCGGAACTGAAAAATAACAAGGGGCATAATGTTTATTTTATGCTTCCGCTGCTGTTGGGTATAATAGGTATCATCTATCAACTGACCAAAAAGCAAAGAGGTGCCGAGAATTTCACCCTCACCTTCTTGCTCTTCTTCCTTACGGGTCTTGCTATTGTGGTCTATCTTAACCAAACGCCGTATCAGCCTCGTGAACGAGACTACGCTTACGCCGGTTCGTTCTACGCCTTCTGTATTTGGATAGGCTTGGGGGTTATGGCGATTGCCGAGTGGCTGAGTAATGCGGTGCAGAACAGCAAGACTTTGCAAACCGTTGTGGCAAGTGCCGTTGTTATACTTTGTCTCGGAGTACCCGCTTTGATGGCGGAGCAGAATTGGGATGACCACGACCGCAGTCTGCGCTATTCGTGCCGTGACTTTGGGGCTAACTATCTCAAGAGTTGCGAGAAGAACGGAATTATCTTCTCTAACGGAGATAATGACACCTTCCCGCTTTGGTATAACCAGGAGGTGGAAGAAGAGGGAACAGACCTGCGCGTTTGCAATCTCTCTTATCTGCAGACCGATTGGTATATAGGTCAGATGAAGCGTCCTTATTATGAGTCTGAAGCCTTACCCATCGGTTGGGAACCGAAAGATTATATCACAGGCAAGAACGAGGTCGTTTGGGTGGATAATAAGTTAGGATCACCTTTGGATGTGCAAGCCGCATTTAAGTTTGTCTGCTCTGATGACCCGCGAACGAAACAGCGCGAGGGCGAGAGTTATATACCTACCAACAAACTGTATATCTCGGTGGATAAAGATGAGGTTATGTCTGCTGAAAGCACTTTTGCCGATAGGTATGTACCGGAGCAGTTGGCTGAGCAGTTAGATATAAAAGTGGGAAGACGCTTGACGAAGTCGGAGATGATGGTGCTTGAGATGATTTCGTCCAATCACTGGAAACGCCCGATTTACTTCGCCGTAACTGTCGGAAATGACTATTATCAGGGACTTGAGAAATATTTCGAACTGACGGGGCTTGCTTATCAGGTTACGCCGGTGGCGAGTCGCGATGGTCAGCCGAGAGTCAATACGGAGCAGATGTATGATAATATGATGCATAAGTTCCGCTATGGAAATATGAATATACCCGGCATCTATATCGATGAGAATTTAATGCGTATGTGCCGCACTCACCGTATGATGTTTATGCAACTTGCTGATGCTCTCTATCGTGAGGGCGAGAGGGAGAAAGCAGTGGAAGTGCTGGACTATGCTGAAGAGATGTTGCCGCTCTGCAATATACCTTACGACTATACATCCGCGTCCATGGGGTGCTTGTATCTGCAACTCGGAGAGACGGAGAAAGGGGAGGCAATGCTGCGCGAGGTTGCCCGCAACACGAGCGATTATATGCGCTGGGGCGAGACACTTAATGCTCAGAGACGTAAGCAGATGCAAAGCGTTTTGCAGCATCAGGAAGCAGTGTTCGGCTTCGTGTTGCAAAATGCACAACGCTTCCACTTAGACGACCTCGTGAAAGAATATATGAATTTTCTTTAAAAAAAATGACATAATATTTGCACGATTAAGTTTTTTTTACTAATTTTGCAAAGGAAAGGAGAAGGGGACCGCGCGGTTCCCTTCTTTTTAGAGTAAAGAATATAGTTTTCGAAGTACGAAGGACGATGTACGATATACGAAGGACGAGGGGACGGAAATAGTTTTTAACTTTAATATCAGCTGCTGTTTATGTTAGAGCAACAACAAATAGAAACATTAGTGAGGCAGTATATTGCCGACTATTCGGATTATGAGTTGATAACCTGCCGAGTGTCGCAGAATAATGAGGTGTGCGTGGAAGTTGATTCTTATAAGGGGGTTGACCTTGATTTCTGTGCATCGCTGAATAGGTTTTTGCAAGAGGAGTTAGATAAGACGGGCGAGAATTATGAGTTGGAAGTGGGATCGGTGTCAATAACTGACCCGTTCAAGACTAAGATGCAGTATAACAAGCATGTAGGGCACGATGTTGAGGTCCTGACAAGGGATGGCAAGAAAGTGCACGGGCAGTTGGTTAATGTAGAGGATGATTATTTTGAAGTGGATACGGAGATTATGGTGGCGCAGGAGGGGAAGAAGAAAAAGCAAAAAATGATGCAGACTCTTCGCCTTGGATATGATGAGGTGAAGTATTGCCGCTATGATCTGAAAGTGTAATTACTGAGAGGATAACAGAGAGCGGGATGTTTATGTAAATAATTTACAATATTAAAAGTAAATAATTTTCAATATTAAATATAGAAATGGCAACAAAAAGCAAAGGATCAGTTAATCTGATCGAGATTTTTTCCGAGTTCAAGGAACTCAAAGGCATCGACCGTCAGACATTTATCAATGTGCTTGAGGAATCGTTCCGCAATGTGATAGCGAAGATGTACGGCTCCGATGCTAATTATGATGTTATTATCAACCCAGACAAGGGAGACCTTGAGATTTATCGCAACCGTGAGATAGTTGAGGATAGCGAGGTGGAAGATCCGAATACTCAGATTGGTTTTTCTGAGGCTCGCCTGATAGACGATGAGTGCGAGGTGGGTGAAGAAATAACTGATAAGGTGGATTTGATGTCGTTTGGAAGGCGTATGATATTGAATTTGCGTCAGACATTGGCATCTAAGATTCTTGAATTGCAGAAAGAGAATTTGTATTTGCGTTATAGCGAGATGCTTGGTCATGTCGTTTCGGGCGAGATGTATCAGGTGTGGAAGAAAGAGATGCTCTTGCTTGATGAAGACGGCAATGAGTTATACTTGCCGAAAGCCAATCAGATACCTACCGATTTCTATCGTAAAGGTGACACGGTAAAAGGTGTTGTTGTGCAGGTGGATAACAAGAATCAGAATCCTAAGATTATCCTTAGCCGTACCTCTCCGTTGTTTTTGCAACGTCTGTTTGAGCAAGAGATACCTGAGGTTCACGATGGAATAATAGCGATTAAGAACATCGCTCGTATTCCGGGTGAGAGGGCAAAGGTGGCAGTGCAGTCGTTTGACGACCATATTGACCCCGTAGGAGCTTGCGTAGGTGTTAAGGGTGCGCGTATTCACGGTATAGTTCGCGAATTGAGGAACGAGAATATTGATGTTATCAATTATACTGCTAATATCAACCTTTATATCCAGCGTGCATTAGCTCCTGCAAAAATTTCCTCAATGGAGATCTTTGAGGAAGAGAAGAAAGCCAATGTGTATCTAAAGCCTGATGAGGTGTCGCTTGCGATAGGCAAGGGTGGTTTCAATATCAAACTCGCGTGTATGTTAACAGGTTATCAGATTGATGTCTTCCGTGAGATGGATAACGAGGATATTGATGATATCTATTTGGACGAGTTCAACGATGAGATCGATCAGTGGGTAATTGATGCACTGAAGGCGATAGGTCTTGATACTGCCCGTGCAGTACTCGCATTGTCAGCTGAGGAGTTGGCTCAGCGTACCGACCTTGAGGAGGAAACGATAGAGGAAGTGCTGCGAGTGCTGAAAGCTGAGTTCGAAGAGGATGAGCAGTAAGTCATAAAACGCCTGCTGAGACAGCAGGTTACGGGCGGGAGATATGACCCGCTGCAAATAATAATATTTGTTAAAATAACAAAATCAGTCAAATAAGTTAGAAATAACGAATCATAATGGCAATCAAACTAATCAAAGCATGTAAGGAACTCAACATCGGTATGGCAACAGCCGTTGAGTTTGCCGCGAAGCAGGGTAAAGAAATACCTGCCGATCCTAATGTGAGGATTGACGACGAGTTGTATCTTATTTTAGCCAAAGCTTTTAACAAAGATATGGCTCTTAAGTTAGAGGCGGAGAAATTGGCACAGCAGCGTTTGGAGCGCGAGATACCTAAGACGGTATCTGTAGAGCCTTCCGCAGAGCCGGATGTGCTGCACCCTGTGCAGAAGCCGAAGGTGTTGGGTAAGATCAATTTGCAGACGGGTAAGCAAGTGCCGGCAGAGGAGAGAACGGAAGATGTTGAGACAAAGGCGGTTGAAGTGTCTGCTGCTGAGGCGGCTGAGTCTGTTGCTGAAAGTGAGGCTCAGAATATCTCTGAAGCCAAGGCAGAACTTAAGCCGGAGTCTGTGGACAAGGCAGATGAAGTTGAGGAAGAGAAAGCGATTGCCGTTGACGCGCCTCAAGAAGAGAATATAGAAGAGGAAGTCCTTCAAGAGGATATTGCCGGACATGAGCAGCAAGATGATGTGAGCAATGAGATTGTCGGCGAAGAAAGGCTTGAGGCTGAGGAAAATAATAAGAAGAAAAATGCGGAGGTGTTCTCTCTCGTTAAGAAACAGTTGAAGAAGACTCCGGTCGTTGTCGGAAAGATTGATTTGAGTTCACTCAATCAGGCTACTCACCCGAAGTCAAAGACTAAGGAGGAGAAGAAGAAAGAGCGTGAGGAGCGCCGTCAGGCTGAGTCTCAGCGCAATAATGCCAACAAGGAAGGTGTGGGCAAGCGCAAGAGAGAGCGTATCAAGCAGGGGAAGGTCGATATCAACGATGTGAAGAACCAAAAAGGTAAGCAGAAGACTGCTAAGAAAGGTATTCGTGTTGAGATCGATGACGAAGAGGTACAGAAGCAGATAAAAGATACTATCGCTCGTCTGCAAGGCAGTCACGGTAAGACCAATGCCTCTAAATACAGAAAGGAGAAACGCGAGCAGATTCGCAACCGTCAAGAGGCAGAGATGGCGCAAGAGGCAGCGCAGAGTAAGGTGCTTAAACTGACTGAGTTTGTTACTGCTAACGACCTTTCTGTGATGATGAATGTACCGGTTACGAAAATCATCGGTACCTGTATGTCACTCGGCATCATGGTTTCCATAAATCAGAGGTTGGATGCCGAAACAATTAATATCGTTGCAGAAGAGTTTGGTTATCAGACCGAATATGTCAGTGCTCATGTTGTTGAGTCAATAGCGGATGATGAAGATGAGTTTACCGATGCCGACCTTCAACCACGTGCTCCGATTGTTACCGTTATGGGACATGTCGATCATGGTAAGACATCGTTGCTTGACCATATTCGTAACACCAATGTTATCGCCGGTGAGGCGGGCGGTATAACGCAGCATATAGGTGCTTATAATGTGCAGCTGAAGAATGGTCAGCATATCACTTTCCTTGATACTCCGGGGCATGAGGCGTTTACTGCTATGCGTGCCCGTGGTGCGAAAGTAACAGATATAGCTATTATTATCGTGGCGGCAGATGACGGCGTGATGCCGCAGACGCGTGAGGCCATATCTCACGCCCAGGCTGCCGGTGTGCCGATGATTTTCGCTATCAATAAATGCGATAAGCCCGGTGCTAATCCTGATAAGATCAAGGAAGAACTTGCGAATATGAACCTTCTTGTAGAAGAGTGGGGCGGTAAGTATCAGAGTCAGGATATATCTGCTAAAAAGGGTACCGGCGTGTTCGAACTATTAGAGAAGGTGCTGCTTGAGGCAGAGTTGCTTGACTTGAAAGCCAATCCTAAGCGTCGTGCCAAAGGTTCAATAATAGAGTCATCACTTGATAAGGGGCGCGGCTATGTGGCTACGGTGCTTGTTGCAGACGGCACTCTTCACATGGGCGACGTGGTTCTGGCAGGTACTTATCACGGTAGGATAAAGGCTATGTTCAACGAGCGTAATCAGAAGATTACGGAGGCGTTGCCGGGTGAACCCGCTGTTATACTCGGTCTCAATGGTGCTCCGCAGGCAGGTGACGAGTTTAATGTTATTCCTACTGAGCAAGAGGCGCGGGATATCGCTGCAAAGCGCGAGCAATTGCAACGGGAGCAGGCTATCCGCACGAAGAAGCATGTGGGCTTGGAAGAGATTGGTAGAAGATTGGCAATAGGCGACTTCAAGGAATTGAATATCATCGTTAAGGCTGATGTGGACGGCTCGGCAGAGGCATTATCTGACTCTCTTATCAAACTCTCAACAGAGAATATTCAGGTTAATGTTATTCACAAGGCTGTCGGCGCAATATCCGATTCTGATATTATGCTTGCAGCGGCATCAGATGCTATTATCATTGGCTTTAATGTTCGTCCTACCGGTACGGCAAGGAAGATGGCGGAGAATGAGGATGTGGATATCCGCATTTACTCTATCATCTATGATGCTATTGAGGAGGTAAAGGCTGCTATGCAGGGTATGCTTGCGCCGGAGACCAAGGAAGAGGTAACCGCTACACTTGAAGTTTTGCGCACTTTCCATATCACTAAGGTCGGAACAGTGGCAGGCTGTATAGTAAGAGAGGGTAAGATAAAAAGAACTAATAAGGTGCGTGTTATCCGTGATGGTATAGTAATCTTTACCGGTGATCTGGCTTCGCTGAAACACGAGAAGGACGATGTCAAGGAGATGGCTACAAACCAGGAGTGTGGTGTCTCTATTCGCTCGTATAACGATATTATCGAAAAGGATATAATAGAGGCGTTCGAAACCATTGAGGTACAGAAGACGCTATAGTTAAGTCCCGGTCGGTCATGCGACGGTGTCGGGGAATACAAGGAGAGACGGTGAAATACACCGTCTCTCCTTTTGTTATCTATTACTTATAACTTGGGTTTATAGGCTTGGTTTGATATCTTTTTCGTGATAGCGGCGTATGCCTTCCATCGGCGATTGCAGGATAATGCCTATTTCGAAGCCGTTGTCGGCAAGCACTTTTTTAAGAATATCTTGATAGTAGAAAGCTATAGAGCCTACAAAGCAGACGGGTGAGGGTGGGTATTGCGGGAGAATGCGTTTGGCAAAATAGTCGAAGTGGTCATACACTAATTTATATATTCTCGGTTCGCTGATATTATCGGCGCAGAAGCGCGACAAGTTCGCCAAATAGCGGTTCGGGAACGGTTGACGATAGACGTGTTCAACGATGTCGGCTTGAGTGATATTATAAGTAGAGAGGAATTTCTCTTTTAAGTCTTCGCCGAGTTGGTTTTTCAAAAGATCAGCGACTAATCGTTTGCCGAGTACGGCACCTGAGCCTTCGTCACCAATAACATATCCGAGGGCGGGAACATTTTTCACTATCTCTTTGCCGTCATAGTAGCAAGAGTTTCCCCCTGTGCCTAATATGCAGGCGATGCCGGCTTTATTGCCAAGCAGACCATATACGGCACCTAAGATGTCGCTTTCAATGGTTATTTCAGCCTTCTTGAAACATGCTTGCAACGCCATTTTAACGAATTTTTTCTTTTCGGGAGTGCACCCCGCTCCGTAGAAGAAGATGTCGGTGATGGTACCGGCCCACAAGTGTTGCGCTATCTGCGGCAGGAGTTGCACTTGAATGGTGTTGCGAATAGCATCGGATGTCTGCTGAAAGGGGTTGATTCCATCGGTAAAGAAATCTGAATACTGTCCGTTGGCTGCCATAAGGCACCACTGAGTCTTGGTAGAGCCGCTATCTGCTAATAAAATCATAGGAGTGATAAGTGGGTTATAAGTTATGAATGATAAATGAAGAGTTGTTGCTTCTATATAACAAAATTTTAAGTCTGAACGTTCTTTGACGTTATCCACTACCGGAACGTTCGGAGACGTTCTCCACTATTGTTATTTGCTGCTCTCGTAGTAGCGAGGCATTCATAGTAGCGAGGCACTCCTGTGCCTCGCGTGAAGCACAGGTAGGGCTTCACTACTATACGACTGCAAAGATAGCAAATTTTATTCAAATTTGCATATATTTTCTTAATAAAATTTCTTTTTTTTACGAAAAATGTCATTTTTTGTTATCTTTTTAACCAACAATATTTGGTATCTGGTAAAATTTTACTACTTTTGCAGTGTCTTTTAGGAGCGCGAGCGTCCCTGCTCACGACTGTAACAAGGCGGTATATAAGAGATTTGTTATATAGAAGCGCATTTGAAAATCGTATGGCAAGTATTAATTGTTTTATTCCGTATAGCTCGGATGAGCAGGTCAGGCAGACGGTGGCAAATCTTCGTTGTGAGCCGTTAGTAAACGATATATACTTTCTCAAAGCAGATGTGCGCTCGACGGAGAGTATTCGTTATATTGCTCGTCATTCGGATGCGAAATTTTCTCTTGTTTATACTAAATATACCTCGTTGTCGTTAGTGCGTTTTGCGTTGGAGAGGATGCAGGCACTGATTGAGGATACGGGGGCAGCGATGGTTTATTCCGACCATTTCAATAAGGCGGGCGATATTTCCGTTATGGCTCCTGTTATCGATTATCAGTTAGGTTCTTTGAGGGATGATTTCGATTTCGGTTCGGTACTCTTTTTCCGAAGTGAGGCATTGAAAGAAGCGGTCGGCAGAATGACGGTTGATTATCGTTTTGCAGGACTATATGATTTGCGGTTGAAGGTGTCGCAGAGAGGTGCATTGGAGCATATCAATGAGTATCTGTACTACGATATAGAGTCAGATACTCGCAAGTCGGGAGAAAAACAGTTTGATTATGTTGACCCGAAGAACAGGGCGGTGCAGATAGAGATGGAGCAGGCTGTTACCGAACATTTGAAAGAAATAGGCGGATATTTGAAGCCCGTGTTCAAGGATGTGGATTTTTCGGTTGAAGGGTTTGAGTATGAGGCATCGGTGATTATCCCTTGCAAAAATAGAGTTCGTACGATAGGCGATGCTATAAAATCGGCTTTATCGCAGAAGGTGAGGGACGAATATAAGTACAATGTGATAGTTGTGGACGATAACTCTACCGATGGTACGGTGGATGTGATTAAGTCGTTTCTCGGGGACGATAAGGTTGTGTATATCGCGCAAGATAAATCATGGCATGCGATAGGCGGGAATTGGAATGCCGCCTTGCATCATCCCAAATGCGGTAAGTTTGCTCTTCAACTCGATTCGGATGATACCTATTTTGACGAGACAACGGTGCAGCGGTTTATAGATGCTTTCCATGAGCAAAATTGTGCTATGGTTGTCGGTACATACCGAATGACAAATTTTGACGGTGATATTATTCCGCCCGGCGTTATTGATCATAAGGAATGGACTCCGGACAACGGCAGGAATAATGCTTTGCGAATAAACGGGCTTGGCGCACCGCGAGGTTTCTATACGCCGCTGCTGAGGGAGATAAATTTCCCGACAACTAAATATGGTGAAGATTATGCGGTAGGACTTAGGATTAGCCGCGAATATCAGATAGGGCGTATTTATGAACCTATATATAATTGTCGCCGTTGGGAAGATAACTCCGATGCAGATTGTGATGTGACGGCATTGAATAATAACAATTTCTATAAAGATAAGATTAGAACGTGGGAGTTGAAGGCACGAATTGCGATGCTCAAGCGATAATGCTTAAATGACAAATAACTTAGTGGCGGGCGCGTAGAGGCAAGGTTTTGGAAGGTTACCCTACCTCGAACTACAGGGAATAGGCGCGTCCGTCACTTTTTTATTTATTGCTAAGTGTTGTTGAAATGAAGGAACAATATCAGTTAAAAATAGGCATAATGTCGGCTCCGACAGTAGAGTTTACTCTCGTCGGCAAGTATAGGCTTGGGGATGAGGTATGCTGCGGTAGGCAGTCAGTAAGAGCAAAACTCGGGCATATCTATTGGAATGGTAGAGCATGGCAGGAGTTAGTGTTTGTACCGACTGAGGAAAATTGCACTTTTGTGCTACACGGTGTTACGATAGGTGTCGGTTTTCATTGGCAGAGATGTGAGAGTCAGGTGTTTTCAGGCGGATTGAGACTTATTGTTGAAAGGACTACTATTACAGGCCTGCCTACAGCGAATGATAATATCACTGCAATCAATCAGATAGGAGTAGAAGATTATCTTACTTCGGTTATCTCATCGGAGATGTCTGCCACTTCATCGCCGGAACTGCTGAAGGTACATGCTATTATTTCTCGTTCGTGGACTATGAATAAGGTGGCGGAAGAGAACATGAGCGGTTGCAGCCTCTTTTCGAATGCAGATACTTATCATCCTGTCGCTAATAAAGGTGATCAACACTATATCTATCGCAGGATAGTGTGGTATGAGAGAGAGTCGCATAGAAATTTTGATTTCTGCTCTGATGATCATTGTCAAAGATATCAGGGTTTAACGCGGGTGTCGACTGCGGAAGCAAATGTGAGGAAGGCTATTCAGCAGACGTGGGGGAAGGTGCTGACGGATAATGAGGGGAGGATATGTGATACGAGGTTTTATAAGTGCTGTGGAGGTAGAACGGAGTTATTCAGCACAGCGTGGGCTGATAGAGATTATTCGTATCTTGTGTCGGTAGAAGATTCTCCGACAGCGGGCGGACAGTCGTTTTGCAACGTGAATGACAAACGGATACTTGCTGAGGTGTTGAACGGTTATGATCTTGAGACGACCGATTTCTATCAATGGCAGGTGCGGTATTCGGTAGGGGAATTATCAGCTGTCGTCAAAGAAAAAACGGGCGTGAACTTGGGGAACATTTTAGAGTTGAAGCCGCTTAAACGAGGGCAAAGCGGGAGGATATATGAGATGGAGATTGTGGGTACGAGCGGTTCGTTGGTGGTGGGTAAGGAGTTGGAGATTAGAAGAGTGTTGAGTCGCTCACACTTATACTCATCAGCGTTTGATGTGGAGAAAGAGGGGGATGAGTTTGTGCTTAACGGTAAAGGTTGGGGGCACGGCGTGGGCTTGTGCCAAATAGGTGCTGCGGTGATGGCGGATAAAGGCTATTCGTGTGAGCAGATACTAAGCCACTATTTCCCGAATACGATGATAAGCAACTTGTGCAACTCCTGACCTGCCGTTATTAACAAATAAATTATCACTTTTTCATACAGTGGAAAAATTTTTTCTTATCAAGTCGTTGTGGCATCTTATTAATCCTCATGTCTGTCCGATGTGCGGGGATGTGCTGATGACGGATGAGGATGAGTTATGCCGCCGGTGTATCGGGACTCTTCCACGCACGGAGCATCATATAAAGCGCGAAAACAGGTTGGAGCAACTATTTGCTAAGGACGATAAATTAGTGCGAGGTGGAGCCTTTTGTTATTACAAACGAGATACGCCGTTTAGCAATGCCATTCACGAGATGAAATACGGTGGGCGACCGGAGATAGGGTTACAGTTAGGCAAGATGGTAGCAGAGGAATGGCTCGGCTCAACTTTTTTTGATGATATTGATTATCTTGTTCCTCTGCCTCTTCATCCCCATCGTCTTCGTGTGCGAGGGTATAATCAGGCGGAGTGGATAGCCCGCGGTGTTGCGGAAAAAACGGGCATAGCACTTGATACGAAGCATTTAGTTCGCGTGGTGAATAATGCCCAGCAGGCTTTTATGAGTGATGAGGAGCGTTTAGCTCTGAAGGATATCTTTGCGTTGCGCGATGCGGAAGATTTCCGAGGTAAGCATGTGTTGCTGATAGACGATGTTGTTACAACAGGTTCGACTATGCAGCGGGCGATGGCGGTGTTCCACCCTGTAAGGCAATGCCGTTATTCTGTACTATCTCTTGCTATCGCCTCGAGATAGTGCGTGAGATTTAGTATTTCTCGTTTTCGTTAGGGAAGGTGCCGTCTTTTACGGCGGTGATGTAGTCTGTTACGGCGTTATGAACATTGTCTTTAAGTTGGGCGAAAAGTCGCAGGAACTTAGGCTTGAAGCCGGCGTTAAGTCCTAACATATCGTGCAAAACGAGCACTTGTCCGTCAGTCTTGTCACCTGCGCCTATACCTATCACAGCTGCGGATACAGCTGCTGTTACTCTCTCGGCAAGTGCAGCGGGAATTTTTTCCAAGACGATAGCGAAGCAGCCGGCGGCATCTAACAGTTGGGCATCTCGCAGCAGTTTCTCTGCTTCGGTAGTATCTTTGGCTCTAAGACCATATCCGCCGAATTGATTAACGGACTGAGGCGTAAGGCCGAGGTGCCCGCAAACGGGAATACCTGCTTGAATAATGTGTCGGATAATCGGCAGTATCTCTTCGCCACCTTCTATCTTAACGGCATCTGCGCCCGACTCTTTCATTATCTTAACGGCATTTCTTAGTGCCTCTTCTTCTGATGTCTGATAACTGCCGAAGGGCATATCAACTGCAACGAGAGCGTGCTCTGCTGCACGAACGACACCTTTGGTGAGGAAAATCATCTCATCGGTGGTGATGGGTAAGGTGGTCTGATTTCCGCAAACGACATTACTTGCTGAGTCGCCGACGAGAAGAATATCTATTCCTGCTTGGTCAACTATGCGGGCAAGGGTATAATCGTAACAGGTAAGCACGGCAATCTTCTCGCCGTTAGCTTTCATATTCCGAATAACAGAGGTGGTTACTTTAGATGTTTGTGTGTGTACTGACATTGTATGATTGATTTTTTATTGTGCAAAATTAATGCTTTTTTTGCGGATATACAAATAAAATTGTAATTTTGCGTTCGGATTGAGACGCGAAATACTGATATTTGCTATTCTGTCGCTACTGATGGTGGCGTTGTTAGCGGCAGATATGTTTACGGGTGCTGCTTCAGTACCTTTTTCTGCGTTATGGACAGAGGGTATAGCTCATTCTATTCTGATTGGTATTCGTTTGCCTCGTGCTATTACGGCTATTTTGGCGGGTGCGGCGTTATCGGTCAGCGGATTGCTGATGCAGACTTTATTCCGCAATCCGTTGGCAGGTCCGTCGGTGTTAGGTGTGTCAAGCGGGGCAACATTAGGTGTGGCATTATTGGTTTTTCTCGGTTCTGCAATCGGTTTTTCCGTATCGTCGGCTGCTACGGTATTGTTCGCAATTATAGGTGCAACGTTGGTACTACTGCTTTCGTTGGCTGTGTCTGCAAAGGTGAGGGATAATGTTACGCTGCTTATCGTGGGTATGATGATAGGTGCGATTGCGAGTGCCTTAGTCAATGTGTTGCAGAATTTTGCCGACCCTGATTCTTTGAAACTGTTTATCACTTGGACATTAGGCTCTTTGTCCGCTGTGGGGTGGGGTGAGATGGTCGTGCTGCTGCCTGTGTGGGTGGTGGGAATGATATTGGCGGTGGTGCTTGTTAAGGCGTTGAACGGGTTGCAACTCGGTGAAGATTATGCGACTACGATAGGTGTACCTGTCAAGGCAGTACGGACTACGATTATTCTGGCAACGGGATTGCTTGCCGGCGGAATAACCGCCTTTTGCGGTCCGATTTCTTTCGTTGGTGTTGCTATACCTCACCTTGCAAGAGGGCTGTTTCGCACCTCTAATCACCGGATATCGATACCCGCCTCTATTTTGCTTGGTGCGGATTTGCTATTGCTTTGTGATATTATTTGTTGTTCTGCAACGTATCCATTGCCTATTTCTACCATTTCTGCACTGTTTGGGGCACCTGTAGTGATGTATGTGGTAATGAAACGATAAAAAAATCAAGTTTTTTTGCAAAAAATTTGCAAGTATAAAGAAAAAGTACTACCTTTGTCGGTTGAAATGGTAAAAATGTGGTTTTTTGCTCAGCAAATACGCCGTGAGTTAGACTGCCAACATTCTGTATTTTGTGATGCGAGTTGTAAAAACGGAACATATTTCTCTTAAAATTTTATTACCGGCATTATTGTCGTTGTTTGTTATACTCTCTGTGAATGCTCAGCCTCGTTTTGAGATGTCGGTTCGGGGAGGTGCTTCGTCGCTTATGTATCAGAGTGATTTCGGCAAGATGCAGCTGAGTTATGATTTAGGTATAGATCTATTGTTCAGTTATCGTTCCGAGCATGTTGTAGGTTTCCGTGGTGGTGTGTCATTTGATTATGCGCAGAGTAAGTTTAATGCGCAGAATTATGCGGACTCTTATCAGGTTACCGATTATTCTATGCCGGGTATGATGGGCGTCGGCGGCAGTCCGATGATAATAAGTTATACTATTGCCAATCTGACGGAAGCCCATAATCAGATGTACGCATCGGTGCCTTTGCAGTTAGCTCTGCATTTTGGCAATTTTGCCATCTTCCTCGGTCCGAAAATAGCCATCCCGCTGAAGACTACTTTTAAGCAAGAACTGACGGATGTGGATGTGAGTGTGTTTTATCCTGAGTATGGTGTAACGGTTAGCGGTCAGGAAGAGGTGTTTGACCATAACGGGGAAAGCGATTCAAGATATTTCTCTTTCACTGCTCCCGTAACAGGCACATCGGCATTGGAGAATTATGCGATAAATATATTCGCATCGGCGGACATTGATTATTATATACCCATTTCAAAGAAATCAAGTTTCGGTATAGGTCTGTATGCCGATTATGCAATTCCTTTCCTTCATAGGCATAACCCGAAGGTGAACGAGTTGGCACCGTATAAGTCTGCGGTTCTGTGGATAAACGATCCTATTGATGCGTCTCTGCCTTATAATGTAAGGGAACACAACTCAGTTTTGCAGGCGTATAATCTGCAGGCTATCTCGCCGGAGAATACGCAGACTCAGTTAGTGAGAAAATTTAACTATTTGAGCGTTGGTATTCGCCTTTCGTATAACATAGGCGGTGAGAAGAAGCAGGTATATAAGCATCAGTACAAAGACTTAAAGAAGTGTCAGTGTGTGTTCACTAATTAGCGGACGGTAATAGTGTGTTAATATATAGAACTTTCAAGGCACAACAGAGTGCTTTGAAAGTTTTTTTATTATTTTTTGTTTAAGTTTGGGTATGTCAGTTTTTTTTACTAATTTTGCGGTTAACTTGGATTATATCTTTTGAATAATAGCAGTTGAATGATGAAGCACGCCAAAGAATATAGAGTGGCAATTCTTGCCATTATTGCCGCTTTTCTTTTATATTTCGGATTTAACTATTTGAAGGGCATAAATATCTTTCATAAGACGAACGAGTATGTTGTTCGTTTTAGCAAGATGAACGGGTTAGTGGAGCAGTCGCCTGTGTATGTGCAAGGATACAAAGTTGGTATTGTTGATAAGATCAGTTACGATTTTTCTCTTGATTGTCCGTTTACCGTTACATTTTCCATTAATCGTGATATAGAAGTACCTTATGGTTCAACTGTGGCTCTTGTTGCAGACGGGCTTATCAGTGGTGAGGCATTGGAGTTAAGAATACCTACGGTTGAGGTGAACGGATATTATCTGTCGGGTGACACTTTGCCGTCACAGATAGAGCCTGATATAATTTCGGGTGTAACGGCTGCTCTTGCAAAGCGTATGGATCCGATTCTGCATAGCCTTGATAGTATTTTGGCGGTTGTTCAAGGGGCGTTAGATGAGCAGCAGTTGAAATCGATACTCGGCAATGTAGATGCTACAATAGAGAATACTAAGACCATAACCAAAAAGGTTGACGGCATACTTGCTGACGAACTGCCTGTTCTGATTGATAGCATTAAGTTTATAGTTAGCGATTTGCATCAGGTGTCGTCGAATATAGCGGATGCTGATTTGAGAGGGGTGATACTGAAGTTAGATACGACAGTCAATGGCGTTAATACCTTTTTGCAGAATGTTAATTCGACGGATGGCACCATTGGTATGCTTATTAATGATAAAGAATTGTATGTGAGTCTTAATAATACAGTGCTGTCGGCTGACAGCCTGCTGACTGACCTTAAGGCTCATCCCAAAAGATATGTTCACTTCTCGCTGTTCGGTAAAAAGGAAAATTAATGCAAAGGTCGCTACAGTCATATTGGGATGAGTGTTTGAGTCTGCTGCGGAAGAGTCTTACTGAGTCTGCATTTAAGACTTGGTTCCTGCCTATTCAACCTGTTGAGTTTAGTAACGGGACTCTCGTTCTGCAACTCAAGAGTTATGCGGTAGCAGATTATATTGAAGATAATTATATACGTCAGTTTGCTTCTGCTATTTTTAAGGTTTTCGGTTCAGACACTTATGTGGAGTACCACATTTTGATTGACAGCCATTCGGGTGCCGACACTCGTGTGGTAAGCGATAAGGTGCAACAAGAGCAGACTCGCAATGAGGTTCTCGGCAGCTCGTCCTTGTCGAAGAAGGTGAGTCAGACGCAAGTAGAGGAATCGTTCGATAGTCGCCTTAACAGTAATTATACTTTTGAGAGTTTTGTGCTTGGAGATTGTAATAAACTTGTTCGTTCGGTCAGTCTCGCGGCAGCCAAAGTACCGGGTAAGAACACTTTCAATCCGCTATTTATTTATGGAGGCAGCGGGGTGGGCAAGACTCACTTGCTGAATGCGATAGGCAATCAGGTTAAGTTGCTTTATCCTGAGAAGAGAGTTCTATATCTCTCTGCAAATGAGTTTAAGACTCAATATATGAACGCAGGTCAGACGGGCAGGGTGGCAGATTTCTTGCAGTTTTATCAGACGATAGATGTGTTGCTGATTGACGACGTGCAGTTTCTTGCAGGGCAAACTCAGCAGAAGACGCAGGAGCAGTTTTTCCATATCTTCAACTACTTGCATCAGTCGAATAAGCAGATAGTGATGACATCCGATCGCCCGCCGATAGAGATTAAAGATATAGAGGATCGACTTCTTACCAGATTCAAATGGGGGTTTCAAGGCGAGATGGGCAAACCCGATTACACTCTCAGGCGGGATATCCTCAAAAACAAGATGCAGCGTGACGGCATTGATTTGCCCGATGAGGTGATCTCTTTTATTGCTGAGAATGTGCGCGATAATGTGCGCGACCTTGAAGGAGTGTTGGCTTCTCTGCTGGCTTATTCCACGCTTATGGATTCGCAAATTGACCTGAATCTGGCGGAAAAGGTGGTCGGAAATGTAGTAGAGACCAACTCTCACGAATTGCATTTAGATGATATAGTAGATGCTGTTGCGGCAGAATTCGGGTTGGATAAAAAGGCGATTATAGGTCCGTCAAGGCAGAAAGAGATAAGTATCGCAAGGCAGGTGTCGATGTATTTGGCAAAGCAACTGACTTCTCTCTCGTTGCAAGATATAGGCGACTATTTCGGCGGCAGGACGCATGCTACTGTTCTGCACTCGTGCAACACGATAAGCGAACAGGCGGAAATAAATCCGATGCTGAGAAGGACAATACAAAAGATTGATAATAAGTTGAGAAGATGATGCTTCATTATTTCCCGCAGATTTTACCGGATTGTAATACGGAAAGCGGGAAATTTTCGATTGCTGCCGATTTTCATATTTAGTTGGTTTTGACATATTTTTTATAAATGGATCAGTATATTGTATCAGCGCGTAAATATCGTCCGATAACTTTTGAGTCGGTTGTCGGTCAGCGTTCGTTGACCGAGATGCTTCGCAATGCTATTCGTTCTAATCATTTGGCGCATGCCTATCTTTTTTGCGGTCCTCGCGGTGTCGGCAAAACGACTTGTGCCCGTATCTTTGCGAAGACTATAAATTGCCAAAATCTTACTCCTGAGAGTGATGCTTGCAACGAATGTGATAGTTGCAAGTCGTTCAATGCGCAGCAGTCGTTCAATTATCACGAACTCGATGCCGCCTCGAATAACTCTGTGGATAATATTCGTGATCTTATTAAAGAGGTGCTTATTCCGCCACAGGACGGCAAGTATTCGGTGTTCGTGATTGACGAGGTTCACATGCTGTCGACTGCTGCTTTCAATGCTTTGCTTAAGACTCTGGAAGAACCGCCTGCACATGTTATCTTCATTATGGCGACAACGGAGAAACACAAGGTTTTGCCGACTATTCTCTCGCGTTGTCAGGTGTTCGACTTCTCGCGAATAACAGTTAGTGATATCATAGAGCATCTTAAGTATGTTGCACGAACTGAGGGTTATACTGTAGAGGATAGTGCTCTTGCAGTTGTGGCAAAGAAGGCTGATGGTGGTATGCGAGATGCTCTTTCCGTGTTTGATCAGTTAGCCACTTACTGCACCGATGCTGAAGGTTTGACCAATATCACCTATGAGAAAACGATACAAGTACTGAATGTACTTGACACTGATTACTATTTCCGCCTCGTTAATATTATTTTGTCAGGTGATATAAGTGCTGCTTTGCTACTCTTGAATGAAATCTTGGAGAAAGGTTTTGATTCTGCTAATTTCCTATCCGGCTTTGCCTCTCATCTGAGGGATATACTTGTCAGTAAAGATCCTCAGACCGCCTCTTTATTAGAAACGAGCGAGTCAATACGGGCGCAATATGTTCAGCAGGCTAAATCTTGCTCTGCAATGTGGCTCTTTAAGGTGCTTGATGCGGTAAGTACAGCGGAGTTCAACCATCGTACGGCTCGTGATAAGCGTTTGACGGTAGAGCTGCTGCTTGTTCGCCTTTGTTCGTTTGTGCAAGCACAAGCAGTAACACAGTCTGCCGAACAACCTCAACCGCTGCCTAATATTCCTGCTCAACCGAGGCCGAATGTAGCACCTCAACCGAAACCGAATGTAGCTCCTCAACCGAAACCGAATGTGGCACCTCAACCGAAGCCGAATGTGGCACCTCAAGCGAAGCCGAATGTGGCTTCACCGTTACCGGGTATCCCTACAATACCGACTATGCCTCCGATGCAGAGTAGTGCGGCGCAAGCGAGTGTTATGCAGTCTGCATCAGTGCAGCCATCTTCACAACCCGCTAACATTAATACTGACAATCAGCGCCCTTTTACGGAGGAGCAAATGGCTGACGCATGGAAACTTATGTGCAGGCAATTATTTGCCAATGATAAGATAAACCTTGCGTTGCTCTCAAATATCAGCATAAAGAAAAAGAGTGAACTCGTTTATGAGGTACAACTGCCGAATAAAATTTTGCAGGAGGAGATAAGTGCGCAGCACTCTCGTATGCTCAGGTTCTTGAAAGAGCAATTGCATAACGGGCAAATACAACTTGAGGTAGGGGTTGAGGAACAGCAGCAAACGACTGTTGCTTATACTGCCGAGGAGAAGATGAATGTGCTTCTGCAACTTAATCCTGAACTGCAAAATATGCGTACAGAATTAGGCTTGATAATCGAATAGTCTCATCGTCCTTTGTTAGTGTTTTACCCGCTCGTTCTTTATCCCTCGTTCTGACAACAGCCCGATGATACCGCTTCCTACAACAAAGAAAGAGATAGAGCAAAGAGGATGGCATTATGTAGATGTTATCCTCTTTTCCGGTGATGCATATATTGATCACCCTTCTTTTGGTGCTGCTGTTATAGGTCGCGTGCTTGAGGCTGAAGGTTTTCGTGTTGCTATAGTCCCTCAACCCGATTGGCATGGTGACCTGCGTGATTTCACTAAGTTAGGTCGCCCGCGTCTCTTCTTCGCCATTACGGCAGGTTCGATGGATTCGATGGTGAATCATTATACTGCTAATCGTCGTCGTCGTTCGGACGATGCTTATACGCCTGACGGTAAGTCAGGTTTGAGACCCGATTACTGCACCTCAGTCTATGCTCGCATACTCAAAACTCTTTATCCTGATGTTCCTGTTGTTATAGGCGGAATAGAAGCATCGATGCGTCGTCTGTGTCACTACGATTATTGGCAGGATAGGTTGCTGCCGTCAATTCTCGTTACTTCTCGGGCAGATGTGTTGGTCTATGGTATGGGCGAGAGGGCGATGCGTGAGTTGGCTCGTAGGGCAGCGTCATTAGAGTCGTTACAAGGAGTAGAACAGACGGCATACGTTACAAGCGATAAGGCTCTTATTAAATCTATATCCGATGATGCCGTAACTCTACATTCATACGAGGACTGTCTCAAGAGCAAACGCCATTACGCAGAGAATTTTAAGTATATTGAGCAGCAATCGAATCTTTGGAGAGGCAGAAGACTGATAGAGCCGTTTACGGAAAAGGCATTCGCAGATTTTATTTCGAGTGATATCAGTAATAGTGTAGGGGATGAGGATGCGTTCGATCGTGATAAAAGCGGGGAGAGTAGTGGTCATTATTACGTAGTGGTAGAGCCGCCTTATCCGCCGATGTCAACGGAGGAGATTGACTCTGCTTTTGATCTCCCTTATACTCGCCTCCCGCATCCGAAATACAATGGTAAGCGTATTCCCGCATACGAGATGATAAAATTCTCTGTAACTCTTCACAGAGGGTGCTTTGGCGGTTGTTCGTTCTGCACCATATCCGCTCATCAGGGCAAGCAGGTGGTGTCTCGTTCGAAGGACTCTATTCTTCAAGAGGTGAAAGCAATATGCAATTTGCCTGATTTTAAGGGGTATTTGTCAGATTTGGGCGGACCTTCTGCCAATATGTATGGCATGCATGGAAAAGACTTGAGTATATGTATGCGTTGCAGTCGTCCCACCTGCCTTCAACCGAATATATGCCCTAACTTAAATAAAGATTTTGCACCTCTGCTTGATATTTACAAGTCGGTTAATCAACTGCCGCAGATTAAGAAGTCGTTTGTCGGGTCGGGAATACGCTACGATCTGATGTCGAATGATTACGGCGAAGAACTGATTAGGCACCATGTGTCCGGCAGGCTGAAGGTCGCACCGGAGCACACAGAAGCGCATGTGTTGCAACTGATGCGAAAACCATTGTTTGACCAATTCGAGCGATTTAGAGACTTCTTTCTTCGCATAAACGATGAGAATAATCTTCGTCAGCAACTTATTCCTTATTTCATTTCTTCTCATCCGGGATGTACCGAGATAGATATGGCAGAACTTGCTATTAAAACTAAATCTATGGATTTTAAGTTAGAGCAGGTTCAAGATTTCACGCCGACTCCTATGACGCTCTCTACCGTAATCTATTACACAGGTCTTAATCCCTATACTCTTCAACCCGTCTTTGTTGCCAAGTCGAAAGAAGATAAATTGCGTCAGCGGCAGTTTTTCTTTTGGTACAAAAAAGCGGAGCGCGAGTCTATTAGAAAAGAACTTCAACGACTTAAGCGTCCTGATTTGGCACAGAAATTGCTGCATGGTAAGTGATGCGTAACGATTATTGTTGCATCAACTTCGATAATGGCAAAACAGCACTACCATATCAATCCTGTAACGCTTGCTATGGAGCAGGTAGAAACAGGGTTTCGGGATGTCCTCCGTAAGATAACATGGCCTATTATTTTCGGGGTATTACTTGGTGTGGTTATGTTCGTGTTATATGTCATTTTCTTTCCTTCTCCTCGTGAGAAGCAGATCCAGCAGAAGTACGATGCTCTTAATGCCCAAAATGCGCTGCTTAACTCTCGTGTTGAGCGTATTCAAGAGGTGTTGACTGACCTTCAGCAGCGTGACGATAATCTCTATCGTGCCATACTTCAAGCAGAGCCTATTCCTATCTCTGCCCGACTCGGTTCAACTTCTATTCCCTCTTACTATGATTCTATTGCTCGTGCTACCGATTCACAGTTGGCGTCTGATTTAACGCGAAAAATAGATTTGTTGGAAAATGAGGTCTATTCGCAGATTAAATCGTACGACGAATTAATTGATTATGCTCGTCAGCAAGAGATAAGACTTGAAAATCTGCCTGCTATTCAGCCGGTGCTTAATACGGATTTGAAGCGTTTCGCCTCGGGGTACGGTTGGCGTGTTGACCCCGTTTATCACACTCGCCGTTTCCATGCCGGTATTGACTTTGCGGCACCTACGGGAACGGATGTCTATGCTACCGGTAATGCGAAAGTGGTGTTTGCCGGTTGGAGACAAGGCTATGGTAACTGCGTGGAACTATCGCACGGGTACGACTATAATACTTTATACGCCCATCTGCATAAGATTCTTGTGAGACCAGGGCAAAAAGTTAATAGGGGCGATATTATTGCCTTAGTAGGCAGTACAGGTAAGTCAACCGGTCCGCACCTGCACTATGAGGTGCATTATAAAGGTCAAGCGGTTGACCCGCGCAACTTCTATTTCCTTGACCTCTCGCCTGAGGAGTACGACCGGATGGTGCAACTGCTCAGCAATGCAGGGAATATGTTAGATTAGTAATAACTTGTTGATTCTCTGAGGTGGGAAACTTTAGTAAGCAAAGGGCATATCAACAACAGAGGGTATAACAAGTACTTACAAATGGAAGGAGAAGTCAAGTAGTGGAGAACGTCTCCGAACGTTCAATAGTGGAGAACGTCTGGGACGCGGACGGCTCGTCCGCGATGTTGATTGGCAATTTCTTAAACGTAGAGAGTACCGAACCCGATGGGTTGGTACTCTCTACGTAATATGCCGACGATGACCGCTGCTGCCACGCGTAACGGACACTCCAATATTATGGCTTCGGCTGCATCAAAGGATTACATCCAAACTATAGTACTCTACTTGCTGAATCTGAGTTTGACCTTTGTGTGAGCCATGTTCGTAGGTTGTCGCAAATTTTGCGACAACTTGATTTGGCTCTGTGTAGGGTGTCGCAAATTTTGCGCCACCCTGAGTTGTCGCAGATTTTGCGCCAACCGGAGTAACTGTCGCATTTTCTGCGATAGTTGGAGCCAATTCCTCGCGTAAAGCATTGTTGATGTGTTTACCGATGGTCTTGACATCGCGGTCAAACAGCAGAGCCATTTGATTACGATTGAGCCAAACGGTTTCATCTTGTACGCGCACCTCCAATTGGAACTGCTCATTGGGTTGATATAGTACTATTTCGTTCGCCATTAACTTATTAAACTTTATTTATGTATGTAGCCTTTTAATCGTTTTTTATGCCATAGGCGGGTGGTTGTTAGTTTATGTTTAATATAGTTTTGTATATAAAGCAAGTTACACGCAAGTTAAGTATGTTGCTAATATGCTAATTTTCAGTAGTTCAAGATGTGTGGTTGATGTTTTTAGCAAGTTACGAGCAAGTTAAATCTATGCCCATATAGGTATGTACTTCATATATCGTGGTGCCGTTGTCGGATCCAAAGGTTTGATGAGCTGTCTGGTTGCGGTTTCCTTAATCAAACGTGAAATACTACCCGATGATGTTTCCGGCAATCCAAAGCGTTCACGCAAGGAACTATTAGAGAGCGCATCACCTTGCACATATTGCACACAAGCATACAGATAACATGACCAAACTTTATCTTCAGCAGATAAGTGGGTAAAAGAAATATGTGAAAAAATAGTAACCTTTGTAGAATCCTCAAAAGTAGTGATATGTGGTGCCGGAATGGTTCAGTTGCCATTTGCCGCCGCATTCTATGAGTCCAGTTTGCCAGAATGCTGTTTGAAAATCCGCTTTGACCACATAGCGGTCTGTCTGTTGGGCTGTCGCTATATTCAACTCATTAGGAACACGACGAAGCAAGGAGTCTACATAGGCAAAAATCGTATGTAGAACGCTCGCGCACAGTTCCCGTCAAGGTTTGTGCAATACAGGACAGAACCTGCATTGCACAGACCGTAATGAACAATAAACGCTTCATGTTAATACACGAATATATCTTTCAGCGTCAGTTGCTTGACTTTGCCAAGAGATTTCAGGAAGTTCATGTCCAGTTCTTGCTTGTCGCCGAGAATCATGTACCTGTATGCATGATTTGCCACGTGCTGCTGTTGGAATGCAACAACATCATCCAAAGTAAGATTTTTGACCTCTTCATACACTTCCTGAAAGATGTCATGCTCCCATCCCAAATCTATAAAACCCATGTATGCCCTAATAGCATCGTCCCGTACAAAACGCCGTTGCTCGATTTTCTTTTATTACTGTCCGATAAAACTTTTTTGGGGGATGCATCAAAAAAAGTTTTATCGGACAGTAATAATATTCTTTATACTCGGGTTCTTCAAATCCTCTTGCGTACCCAATATGGTATGTTGGCGGTAGGGAATATTCGGGTACAGGGCTTGGTCTATCGCCAAATTTACCTTGTCGTAATCCTCCGTCGCATACATGTTATATTCTTCATATACAGCCTCTAATTTCGTATGAAATCCGCGGATAACCAAATTACGGAAACGGTCGGACTCAATCATTGCCCAACGGGTCAACTCGCCGGAAGGGATAACCGATACGTAGCATGTTTGGTCAGTGCTTGTGTAAGCATTTACCCCTATTGCCCCGATGCCTGACATTAACTTGTCAAACTCACTGGCGATGGCAATCTTCGAATTCTCATACGAGAATGAGTCTATCTGATGATAAAGCGACTTGCGTTTCTCAGGATCTGTCGTTTGGCGGTATTCTTCAAACAACGCTTCTATCGCATTCAGGTTAGGCAGTTCTTTCTCATAATCGGTTGTACCGTAACGTTTTGTGCCTTTGAACATGATGTGCTCTTGATAGTGTGCCAGACCGGTGGACTCCAACGGATCATTCTGGCTGCCTGCACGAACAACGACATACGTCTGAATCTCAGGTTTGGCTTTGTTTTGTGTCAGATACACGGTCAGACCATTGTCCAAGGTGTAAATACGCGCCTGCAACGGGTCGCCTTCTACGCTCTTGTAAGCGTACTCTTTTGCCTGCACACATAGTGTCGCAAAAGCAAGGAAAAGGAAAATGAATCTCTTCATAATGATAATTGTATGTTAAAGAATTAAGGGCACGACTATTTATGGCGTGACCAATGGAGAAAGAGCCTGCCCTCGGATGGGGAGCAGGCTGGATGTATAATTGCTCGGCAAATGTGCCGAGAGTTAAACCGACAAATCGAGTTATCGAGAGTGTGAAAGGGGAAATACGTAAGACACAGAATAGATAGATATAGTAAAAACGATTTGTCGTTCTATTATTCTTGAAGTCTTTTACCTCTAGCACCTGTGAATTTAATCATATCATCTCTTACTGTGATATTATCACCGTTAATCTTTTTGTCTAACTGCGAGGAAAATAACTCAACATCTTTAGGTGTCATACATATTATTTCATCCTTCTGTGGATTATAAACAAAAGCAATACAATTTACAAGAATGAATCCTGAAAGAAAATCTTTCTTCGTATATTCTTGCAGTGAGATATATTGCCCTTTCTTGTCGTAATATATTGAATCTACTGATATAAAATCACAGCCGTCCAAATACGCGTATAGATATGTGTTGGGAGAAATCTCTTTACTATCTACCTTTTTCATTACTGATCCATAAATACATGGATATGTAAACAGACCCATATAGTCCTCTGAGGGTCTAATTTGGCAATCCTTATCGTTTGCAAACTCAATATATACTTTCCCAGTGCCCATTTCGGCAACATATGTTTTTCCTATATATTGCCGCCGACTTTCGGATACGGTCATACAGGAAGTAAATGTTAGAGAAAGAATGGCTAAAATTAGTATCTTTTTCATTGTAAAGCTTTTAATACTACTGAAATGAAACTAAATCAAAACTTATCAAATGATTGCCATTTAAATCATATGCTTCTAATTGTGGCGTTGAACCCTCATCTTCCTTTAGAATATATGATACGGTATTGTTGCTTGCTGCAATTTGCGTATCGTTCATACGGCGGTAGTTAAAAAACGTTGTAGTTACATCTTTAGAAAGCACGTCTTCTTTTGTACTACTATTGTCATATCCTTCGTAAGTATAAATAGCATCATCTTTTTCTAATCCCACGCCATCAATCCCTTCGGAATACCAAAATATATAAGATTCTGATTCGTAATCATACTCATAAATATCCTTATATAGATTCGCATCATAATTACCCCACTCATTGCGTAAAATTTCAAATCTGTATTTTGTTTCACCTTCGCCGATCTCATTCTGCTTAACATCATATCGTATAAAATGATATATTCCTTTGGACGTGTACTGAGTAGAGGTCGATACTTTTTTGAGAGAAGCTGTTGTGTTTTGGAAATGCAAAGTATATTCATCCAAATTATCGTTAGTTATTTTTGTTGAATCTTTATCTACCTTGACCTCTTCAATGATAAAACCGTATTTCTTTAATGTCTCAACAAATTGCTTTTTCCTATAATTCATATCGGGTTCGTCGGGTTGAGGAACATTACCGGCTCCGCTCTTCCATGTGGTATTATACCATTTATCTTTGGAGGCGGATTTATCTTCTTTGATAGAATTGTCAATGAGGATTGTTTCGCCTTCTTTTGTAACAATAGTGATATTGCCTTCTTTATCTTTAGTTATGGTGTTTCCTTTATCATCTGCCATAACGGTTGAACCATCCTCTAAAGTTTTAGTATCAACAATATCTCCTATTCCATCTACTAAATCATTCAATCCCTCTGTCACTTCATGGTTCGTCTTGTTGTCATTACCCGAATTGTTGTCTGGGTCATTAGTTTGACATGCAACAAGTAAAAAGCAGCATAGTACAGCTCCCAATAGATATTTAATTTTCATTTTATTAGTTGCTCACTTATATCCCATCGAGCATCGGTTTTAATTGATTTTATGTGAATTGTTAGTAATACACGAAAAACGTGAGGCTTGTTAGCTTCAATCTGGAATCTTGAGGAATTCTGCACTACCTTCTATAACCAAATATCTACTGAACAAGGCTCACGCTTACGCATGAGCACTCAAAAGCCTTGTTCTTGGTTATAGAATCTTAAGAAGTGTGCAGTTTTTCAAGATTCCAAGTTCTTAGCTGAATGCTTTATTTATTTATGTATGTTGTTTGTCTGTTGTTTTATGCCATAGGCGGGTGGTT
>FLNU01000526.1_pt1 | contig 91331 bp, 68 predicted proteins | sample 1140361 | NCBI WGS metagenome assembly FLNU01 (sample SAMEA3878206, study PRJEB12797) | bioreactor metagenome | biome: Moose rumen | place: Sweden | collected 2011-10 | reverse complement strand
GGCATGTGCCCTTGTGTTCAAGGGCTCATGCCATTATTTTTTTGTTGTCTTTGCTTTCTTGGGAGTTGGTTGCTTCGCTGCTGGCTTGGATGGTTTTTCCTCCTTGGCAACGGGCTTCTTCGCGGCTGTTTTTACTGCCTTCTTGACTTCTTTCTTGGGAGTCTCTGTCTTGTCTTTCTTGGCTTTTGAAGCAGGCTGTGCGGCAGTCTTGGCTGGTTTTGCGGCAGCAGGTTTCAGTTTTTCCAGTTGTTTCTGCAACTTTTCTATTTCTTTGTCTTTCTGCTCAATTTCTTCGCCTTGATTCTTGATGGTGGTGAGGAGTGAGTTCAGTTCTTCGTTGTCGATGTCTGCCGGGTAGAGTGTGTTGACGCGGTTGATGAAGTCGCCAAGAATGTTCATGTAGTTGGTGAAGGCATCGTAAGGATTGTCGTAGATGCCACGGTTGAGTCCGACGCTGGCTGGTTTGGTGGTCATGAAGCGGAAGTTGTTGCTGGCTTGCAGATAGTCCCAGTCTTGTTTGATGCGGCGGTCGTTGCAGATGCGTACGCGGTCGGCCACGCTGTAGAGTTTGTTGAATGCTTCTCGCTGCATGACGTTGCCGAGCCAGCAGGAGGTGTCGCGTTCTTCGTCGACCCAACTGATGTTGTAGGGAACGTCGAGCGGTCCGACAGACTTGCCCTTGGTGCACAGTTCGGTAGGTGTCGAGAAGGTGATGCCGCGTTCGCGTGCGCAGGCTGGCAGTGCATGTAGGAACTCAAGGATGTTGGAAGAGAGTGGCTGGAAGATGCCGAGTGCGGACAACTCCATGAAGATGTTGATGACCTGTTCTTCTTCGGGCATCTGTGCAATCCAGTCCATGTAGGTGTCGGCATAGAGTGGGTAATCTGGCCACGAGGCATCGTTGAAGCGCAGCGAGATGTCGTCGCTCAGTTTGTAGTCGCGCAGCAACAGTTTGAGGTTGGGATTCATGGCGCAGTGGTAGATGAAGTGGGGAGACTTCCATCCGAGGATGTGCTTGGCTCCTTCGGTGAGCATGCCCTTGAAGCCCATGGCTGCCACCTGTGCACCTATCTCGTCGCTGTAGATGAGTGAGGAGTTGCGGAATACCTTGGGGGCCTTGCCGAACAGTTCCTTGATTTTGTCGCGCATGCGGAGCGACTCTTCGCGGAACGACTCTTCGTTGGCCAGGGCTGCCAGGCCGTGGCTGTAGGGCTCGCAGAGGAATTCCACGCATCCGGTGGCGTTGAGTTCTTGCAGCAGGTCGATGACTTGTGGTGCATGAAGTTCGAGTTGTTCGAGACCGACGCCGGAGAGTGAGATGGCTACTTTGAAGAACTTGCCGTTCTCGCGTGCCATGCTGATGAGCGTGTTGAGTGCGGGCACATAACTGCGTTCGGCGATGTCGTTGATGGAGCGTTCGTTTTCGTAGTCGTCGTAGTAGTAGTGGTCACGACCGATGTCGAAGAAACGATATCTTTTGAGATGAATGATTTGGTGCATCTCAAAGTATAGGCATATTGTTTTCATGTGATTGGGGTGTTTGTTTTTTTTGAAGGTTTTTTTTTAAAAAGGTCTTTAGGGTCTTTAAGGTCTTTAGGGTCCTTAAGGTCTTTAAGGTCTTTAAGGTCTTTAAGGTCCTTAGGGTCTTTAGTTTAATGATAGAATTTCTCGATGGTCTGGTCGTAGAGTCTGCGGATGCGCTGTGCCACTTTCTCCCATGTGATTTCGTTCACTTCCTTCAGGCCTTCTTCCTGCAGGAACTTGAAGAGTGCGGGGTAGGTGCAGATGGCATAGATGGCATCGGCCATGGCGTGGATGTCCCAGTAGTCGGTCTTGATGACGTTGGTGAGGATTTCACCACATCCCGATTGTTTGGAGATGATGCTGGGGGTGCCGCACTGCATGGCTTCGAGCGGTGCGATGCCGAAGGGCTCTGAGACGGACGGCATGACGAACACGTCGCTGTCCTTGTAACATTCGTACACTTGTTGTCCGCGCATGAATCCGGGGAAGTGGAAACGGTCTGCAATGCCACGTTCGGCTACGAGGTTTATCATGGCGTCGAGCATGTCGCCCGAGCCGGCCATGCAGAAGCGGATGTTGCGTGTGCGCTGCAGCACGAGTGCGGCTGCCTCGACGAAGTACTCGGGGCCTTTCTGCATGGTGATGCGTCCGAGGAACGTGACGACTTTCTCCTTGGAGTGGTCGGGACGTGGCAGGTCTTGCAGTTCCTGCGAGAGCGGATAGACGGCGTTGTGCATGGCGAAGACCTTGGAGGGGTCCTGATGGTATTCGTTGATGACGGTGCGTCGTGTGAGTTCGCTCACGCACATGATGCAGTCGGCGTGGTCCATGCCGTTTTTCTCGATGGAGTAAACGGTGGGGTTGACTTTTCCTCGCGAGCGGTCGAAGTCGGTGGCGTGCACGTGGATGCAGAGTGGCTTGCCGCTGACCATTTTTGCATGTACGCCGGCGGGGTAGGTGAGCCAGTCGTGTGCGTGGATGATGTCGAACTGTTCGGCACGGGCCACGACTCCGGCGATGATGCTGAAGTTGTTGATTTCGTCATGCAGGTTGCCTGGGTAGCCTCCGGCAAATTCCATGCAACCCATGTCGTTGACGTTCATGTAGGAGAAGTCGGCGTAGATGTGGTCGCGGTAGCGGTAGTAGTCCTCGGGTGTCATGTAGCCGGGCATGCGCGACTGCACGTAGTTGTAGTCGTGGTTGCGATAGACGATGGGCACTTGGTTCATGCCCACGATGCGGAGGAATTTCTCTTCCTCTCCGCAGGGTTTGGGGAGGCAGAAGATGGTTTCCACATCGGGCTGCAGGCTCAGTCCCTTGGTGATTCCGTAGGATGCAACAGCGAGGCCTCCGTATATTTTGGGTGGGAATTCCCATCCGAACATGAGAACTTTCATAGTTGTTTTCTACCTCCTTTTCAATATAGGTTAAACATTCGGTTCATGAGTGTGTAGATGCGTCTCACCTCGGCCACGTTCATGGCGAAGGACAGGGCTCCGCGTCCGTGGAACGGTGGGTTGCCGTCGAAGAGTTCGGGCAGGGTGCCGATGGCGTGGAAGTTCATCTCCTCCTCAAGTCCGACGAAGATGCGGTCCATGAAGGTGAACGCTGAGTTGCCGTAGATGCGCATGCAGGTCTCGAGATAGAATCCGGCGAGCCAGGGCCACACTGTGCCTTGGTGGTAGGCTGCGTCGCGTTGCATCTGGCTGCCTTCGTAGATGGGGTTGTAGCCGCCGCTCTTGGGCGAGAGGCTGCGGATGCCCTTGCGGGTGAGCAGTTCCTTGGTGCAGATGTCGAAGATGCGCTTCTTCTCGGGCTTGGTGAGTGGCGAGTAGTGGAGCGAGGTGGCGATGAGCATGTTGGGGCGCACGCTCCAACTGATGTAGTTGCCGTCGCGATAGTCCAGCAGGTAGCCGTGCTCGTTGAGGAAGGTTTCCTTGAAGGATGCGCCGGCTTTCTCGGCCAGTTTGGTATATTTTGCGGCATCTTTGAACCGCTTCTTGATGTCGAGCATCTCGGCGTTGAACATGAGGGCGTCGTACCAGAGTGCGTTGATTTCGACGATGTAGCCCGAGCGGGGCACAACGGGATGTCCGTCGACGCAACTGTTCATCCATGTGACGGCACGGTCGCGTCCGTTGGTGTAGAGCAGTCCGTTGTCGTGGAGGAACAGGTTGTGGTGCTTGCCTTGGCAGATGAAGTCGACGATGCGCTCCACGAGTTCGCCGTATTTTTCAGTGGCTTTCGCGGTCGAGACGAACTTGGCATATTGCTGTACGCACCAGACGGCCCAGAGCAGGATGTCGGGGTGCTCCATCTCGTAGATTTTCACCGACACGGGCCGGTCGTTGATGAAGTCGTCGATGGCTTTCTGTGCGGTCTTCATGGCTTGTTCGTAGTAGTCCACTTCGTCGCAGGCCAGTGTCAGTCCCGGCAATGATATAAAGGTATCGCGCGCGCGAGTCTTGAACCAGGGGTAGCCTGCGATGATGTAGTTCTCGCCGTCCTTTTCGTAGTGGAACTGGTGGGCTGCATTGACCAGGCACTGGTGGAAACTGTCGCGCGAGGTGTGGACTTCCACTTCCTCGTCGAAGAGTTTCTTGGCGGTGCGCATCTTTAGTTCCTCGACTCCGGCTGAGAAGACGATGCTCTCGCCCTTCTTGATGTTGAACTCGAAGTAGCCGGGCACGTAGAGGTCTTCCATGTATTCGTAGCCCAGTTCCATCTCGCGCTGGTATTCGATGCCCTTGTACCAGTTGGGTTCAAACACCCAGTCGGCCTTCTTGCTCACCTGCATGTACAGGTCGGGGTAGCCTTCGTACATGCGTGTGCGGATGCCGCTGTCGCACGGCTCATAGTGGCGCAGCGCCTGCTGGTTCTCATGGGTCAGTTCGGTCACACTGCGGAAGGCCAGGAACGGACGCAGCCGCAGCGTGGTCACCGAGTGGGCGTCGAGCAGTGTGTAGCGGATGAGCACACGGTTGTGGAAGTGCTGGAACACTTTCTCCTTTTTCAGTATCACGCCCCCCACGCGGTAGATGGTTGTCGGCACCTTGTCCCAGTCGCATTCACGGATGTATTTGTGACCGTTGGGCGAGTAGACTCCACCGGCATAGCGGTGCAGGCCCAGGTGGAACTCGGCACCGTGTTGGATGACGGTCTCGTCGAGCGACGAGAGCAGCACGTGGTTCTCGTCGTCAATCCCGGGAACTGGTACAACCAGCAAACCGTGGTATTTACGCGTGTTGCAGTCCACGATGGACGAGCATGAGTAGGCCCCTGAGCGGTTGGTGCGTAGAATTTCCTTTGGCAAGGATTCCTGCAAGTTGGTCATCAGGGTTTTGTCATAACGCAAATAACTCATAGTTTATTAAGATTTGAAATTAGATGTTATTCAACTATTCCCAAAATTACGTTTTTTTCCAATCACTTGCAAACATAAAGAATGAAAAATAACGACCAGAAGACTGCAACCCGTCAAAAAGACAGGATAACATGTTTTTAAACACGTTTTTTCGCCTTTTCCCCTTGTTCCCTCCGACAAATTGCCGTAAATTTGCATTTCCACCCCCCTTTCCACCCCAATGGCGGCAAAGGCGGCTCAACCAAGTAACGATGGTAAAAAGAGAAATTATTTCCCGCGACGAAGTGATGCGGCTCATCGACGAACTCGTCCGCCTCCTCACGCCCCGCCAGCGCGACGAACTGCAACGGCAGTTGCACATCGTCAAGTACACCAAGAACCAAGTCATCTACTCCGAAGGCGACGTGCCCGCACACCTCATGTGCCTCGTCAGCGGAAAAGCAAAAATCTACAAGGAAGGCATAGGCGGGCGTTCCCAGATTGTGCGCGTCGTCAAGCCAGGCGAATACTTCGCCTACCGTGCCTATTTCGCCAACGAAAACTACGTCACCGCGGCAGCAGCCTTCGAGACCTCCGTCGTCTGTCTCCTACCCATGCCACTCATCTACACCTGGATGAAACAGGACGTAGACCTCGCCCTCTTCTTCGTCAGACAACTGTCCCGCGACCTCGGACAGTCCGACCAGCGCACCGTCTCCCTCACCCAGAAACACATACGAGGCCGGCTCGCCGAAGCCCTCCTCCTCCTCAAAGCCAATTACGGCACAGAGAACGACGGTGCCACCCTCTCCATCCGACTCTCGCGCGAAGACCTCGCCAGCCTGTCCAACATGACCTCCTCCAACGCCATACGCACCCTCTCAGCCTTCGCCCGCGAAGGCATCATCACGGTCGACGGACGCCGCATCACCCTCACCGACGAGCCCGCCCTGCAGCGCATCTCCCACATAGGCTGACCCCCATCCCTCCCGCCCTCAGGCAAGGACACACCCACCCCCTCAGGCAGGAAACCAGACACTCCCCCCCCTGGTTCCCTGCTTTTTTCATGCCCCTTGACCCTCCGACCCCCTCCCGTCCGAACTTCCATCCTCCACACACCAAACTTGACGCCTCCACACACGAAAGTTCAGAAAACTACACACGAAAGTATAAATCAAATATATGATTTATATAAATCATGCATTTGATTTATATAAATCATACGTTAGATTTATATAAATCATATATTTGATTTATACTTTCGTTGTGCTTGAAAATAACTTTCCACTGCACTTTCCACGATTTTCGTGTGTAGACGAGTGAAAAACACAGGCAGCCCTGACAGAGTCGCGACACATTTCAGGGTCCACACGGAGGGGGACTGCGGCAGGGTGAGAAAAAAACGGGGAAATGCTTTGCCAGGTGGCGGAAAAAGGTTAACTTTGCAACACTCTACGATGCGTCCTTAGCTCAGTTGGTAGAGCAATTGACTCTTAATCAATGGGTCCAGGGTTCGAGCCCCTGAGGGCGTACATGGATAATCTTTTTTTTCATAATTTTTGAGTGGCACTTTCTGTGAAGAGGGTGCCACTTGTTTATTGTCATAGGGAGTTTGTGGGCGGTTGCTATGCCAGTCGGAACACCTCGCGTGCCAACTGCGTGAGGTGATGGGCCGTGGCCTCGATGCCGAGGATGGAGGAGTTGATGCAGATGTCGTAGGCACGGGCATCGCCCCAGTTGGTCTCGGCATAGAAGTTGTGGTAGTCGCTGCGCAGGGCGTCGAAGTGTTCGATGAGTTGCTTGGCTTCGTCGGCAGTGATGTTCTCGCGGTCCGTGAGGAAACGTACTCGGTCGTCGTAGTTGGCACGGATGAAGATGCTGAGGTGGTGCGGATGGTCGCGCAGGATGTAGTCGGAACATCGGCCCACGACGATGCAACTTTCGCTTTCGGCTTTTTGACGGATGATGTCGGTCTGCACGCGGAACAGTTCTTCCTGCGAGAGCGAGTTGGTGTAGAGTGTGCTGAAGGAGGCGAAGGGTGAGGAGAGGCTGCGGATGATGTGTGACATGAGTCCGCGGTTGGGCACTTCATCTGCCTTCTTGAAGGTTTCGGGCGACAGGCCGCTTTCTTGCGCGGCCATCTGAATGAGCCGGCGGTCGTAGATGGGGATGGAGAGTTGTTTGGCCATGATTTCCCCGATGGCCTTTCCGCCGCTGCCCAGTTCGCGGCCGATGGTGATGACGAAGTTTTTGTTCATGGTTCAGAGGTCAATTTGTGTCTTGTTGATGCCGCCCGTTCGGTAGAAGTGCCACAACATGACGGCTGCCGTGATGATTGAGATGGCGTCTGAGGCTGCAATGCTTATCCAGACGCCGTTGGTTCCCCATATCTGCGGAAAGATGAGGAGGAACGGGACAAGGAAAATGAGTTGGCGGCTGACGCTGAGGAAAATGCTCTTGCGGGCCATGCCGATGCTCTGGAAGAAGTTGCCGACGACAATCTGGAATCCGACGAGCGGGCTCATGGAGACGATGATGCGCATGCCGTCGATGCTGAGACGGGTCAGCGTGGGTTCGCTGGTGAACAGCATGACGGGCAGGTGGGGGATGAACTCGCACACGACAAAGGAGCAACACATGACGATGGTGGCGTAGATGATGCTGTAGCGCAGCACTTGGTTGACGCGGTCGAACTTCTGTGCGCCGTAGTTGTAGCCTGCGATGGGCTGCATGCCCTGTGTGATGCCCATCACGACCATGATGAACAGGAAAGTGATGCCGTTGATGATGCCGTAGGCGGCAATGGCCAGGTCGCCGCCGTGGTGCTGCAATCCCTTGTTGATGAGGATGACGACGAGGCAGGCGCAGAGTTGCATGCAGAAGGGCGAGAGGCCGATGGAAAGGATGTTCCTGACAATGCGGCGGCTGAGATGGTAGATGCCCCGCTGCAAGTGGACAGGCTCGCCGGGCCTGCTCAGGAAATACCACACGTAGGCCAGTGCGATGGTCTGGGCCAGGATGGTGGCAATGGCAGCACCGCGGATGCCCATGCCGAAGGTGAAGATGAAGAGTGGGTCGAGGATGGAGTTGGCCACGACGGTGGCAATGGTGGCTGACATGGCAATGTTGGGGTGTCCGGTGGCACGCAGGGCAGAGTTCAGACCGAGATAGAGGTGGGTGACGGCATTGCCCAGCAGGATGATGAACATGTACTCACGTGCATAGCCCACGGTGTTGGGGCTGGCACCGAAGAAATAGAGCAACGGGTCGATGTAGAGGATGCCGAACACGGCCAGCAGGGTGCCGACGATGATGTTGAGCGTGACGACGTTGCCCAGGACATGCTGGGCCATGCGGTGGTCCCGCTGTCCCAGTTTTACGGAGATGAGGGTCGAGCCCCCCACGCCGACCATGGCTCCGAAGGCGGCTGAGAGATTCATGACCGGAAAGGTGACGGCGAGACCTGAAAGTGCGAGGGCACCTTCTGCGCCTGTGCCGATGCGTCCGATGAAGATGCGGTCGACAATGTTGTAGAGCGACGAGGCTGTCATGGCAATGACAGCCGGCACCGCATAGCGGAGCAGCAGTCGGCTGACAGGCTCGGTGCCAAGTTCTTTGGTGGAGTGTGGCATGTGTCTTTGTTCAGCAGTGGCAGGTTTACTTCACGTCGGTCCATGCCGGCGGATTGACATCGAGCAGGTTTTTCACGAAAAAGTCATAGCGCTTGTGTTCGCCGTAGGACTCGCCCATGGTGTGGCGGGCACCCGGGATGAGGATGAACTCGAAGTCCTTGTTGGCCTTGATGAGTGCATTGACCACCTGGTAGGTGGAAGAGGGATCGACGTTGTCGTCCATCTCGCCTACGACAAGCATCAACTTGCCTTGCAGGTTCTTGGCATTTTCGACGTTGCTGCACTCCACATAACTGCTGTCGACGGGCCAGCCCATCCACTGTTCGTTCCACCAGATTTTGTCCATGCGGTTGTCGTGGCATCCGCAGGCGGCATAGCCCACCTTGTAGAATTCGGGATGGAAGAGCAAGGCACCGAGTGCCTCCTGTCCACCGGCAGAACAGCCGTAGATGCCCATGCGGTCAATGTCCATGTAGGGGTACTTTTCGGCAGCAGCCTTGATCCAGGCAATGCGGTCGGGAAAACCGCTGTCCTTGAGGTTCTTGTAGCAAACCTGTTCGAAGTCGAGTGAACGGAACGAGGTAGTCATGGCGTCGAGTTGCACTACAATGAATCCAAGTTCGGCCAGGTCGGCCAGGTTCCACAGCCAAGGCGTGAACGACTTGGGTACGTACTGGTCGCCAGGTCCGGAATAGATGTACTCAATGACAGGATACTTCTTGTTGGGGTCGAAGTTGCTGGGACGCTGGATGATGCCCCACATGTCGGTCGTCCCGTCTCGTCCCGGAGCCACAAACACCTCGGGAGCCTGCCAGCCTGTGGCTTGTAGTTTGCTGATGTCGGCAGTCTCCAGCGTACTGATGACCTTGCCGTCCACGGCAGAGCGGAGAAGGGTGACAGGTGCCTGGTCTACAGCCGAATAGGTGTCAATCAGGACATTGTTCTTCTGGTTGAAGGTGGCACGGTGATTGCCGCGTTCGGGAGTGAGTGCCGTGAAGTGCCTGCCGTTGAGGTCGATGCGGTAGTAGTGGATGTTGTAGGGGTCTTCCTCGGGGATGATGCCGTCGAGACTGGATGCCACTCTTCCCATGTTCCTGCAGTTCAGGCCATTGGCCGTGAAGATGATGAAGCCGCTCTTGCCAAGACTGTCAATCTCGGCATGAACCACGTTGCGCACCCAGTAGTCGCCTTTGGTCAACTGTGTGAGTCTTCCCTTTTTGCGGTTGTACAGATAGAGGTGGGCATGTCCGTCGCGGTCGCTCTTCCACAGAATGTGGTTGGCATCGAGGTCGTTGCGATAGTTGCGCGAATAGGCGACATACTTGTCGTTTTTCTCCTCGATGAGCGTTCTTACATTTCCCTCCAAGTCCATCTCCAGTACACGATAGGTTTTGTGGCCGCGCTCGTTGAACTCGAAGGTGAGTGTCTGCTGGTTCTCGTCCCATTCGGGTGCCGTAACTTGATATTGTAGGTCAAAAAGGGCCGTGGACTTGGGACGGATGGTCTTTTTGTTAACGACATCGATGACGATAGGAATGCGGATGTTGAGCGAGTCGCCAGGCTTGGTATATTCCTGCTGGGAATATTTGGGCTGAACCTGGTCGGTCGGCGAGGAGAGGGTATAAGTGACGAAATGCTTGGGTGCAGGCTTGATGAGCACTGTTGCAAAGTATTGCCCGTCCTTCGACCATCGTCCCCAAGTAGAGTAGTAGCATGTCGTGTCGCCGTCGGTAGTGACAGGCCAGGATGTCGTGCTGTCGGCCATCCACAGGTTGTGGTCGCGGTGGAAGATGCGGATTTTGTCGTTCGTGGGCGACGGAACGACGGCGTCTTTCTCGTCGGGCACTTCCATCCAGTGGCGTCCGCCACCCCCGTTTCTGCCCTCACGTTGCCAGTTGTTGTGAGGGGTGGGATTGGAAATGGCTGTCTTTTCCCCCGTCACCGCATTGACTTCATACCATACGGTGCTGTCACCGTTGAAGGTGGAGTAGCGAATGATGCCATCGGTTTCTTGACGATGTCGGGGCACGAGGTTGACATCTCCGTTGGCCATCTTGCCAGAATATTTGGCGCGAATGGCAAAGGCACGCTTGTAGTCTTCCACAGTGCCTTGGGCATGGATGTGCAGGCTGCTGCCCAAAAGTGGCAGTAGCAGAAAGATGAATTTAGTAGGGTTCATTGATGCTTAAATTTTATAAGGTTAGAGGTGAACTCCCAGGGCACGCCCGCTTCTCAAAAGTTTGAAGTTAGAAATTTCTTTCGACGAGCGAAAGCACTTCGCGATGACTTTGGACGAGCCAAAGCGTCGGCAAGCCGAACGATGAGAAGTAGAAGTTTATTGCTTCACTCCTGACTCTAGACTCTAGACTCTTGGCTCTCGACAAAACATCAAACTTATTGTTTGGAAGAGATGAAGGTGGCCTTTCGAGGGTCCTTCTTTGCAGTACTGGCGAACACCTGTGGCGTGATGGTGACAGGCTCCTTCATGAACTCCGGCACATTGTAACTGCTGAGATAGAAATCATAGAAAGACGGATCTTTCTGTGGCAGTTCAAAGGCTTTGTGGGCGTGTCCGTTGCGGTCGAAATAGGCCATGTAGAGACGGCTGTAATTGCCGTCATCTCGTCGGCTGATGAAAAGAATCCAGCGTCCGTTGCTTGACCATGAGTGGTAACTTTCGGCTTGCGAACTGTTTACGTTCTCAAGTTTACGTTCTGCGCCCGTCTGCAAATCAATGATGTGCAGGTCGGCATCGGGATGCCAGACGTGGAAGCAGCCAAATTCCCCTTGACCGAAAAGCAGGTAGCGTCCATCGGGACTGACGCGGGGGAAGGTGGCACTTTGGCCTTTGGCTGAGGCGGAATAGACAGACTCCCTTGGGCCGAAACTAAGGTCCTGAGGGTTGAATGTCTTTCGGTAGATGTCGTATTTAATGTCCTTATAGCGTTCAATGACTTGTGTCTCATGATTGGAACTGTCCGAGAATTCGAAATGGGCCGAACAGAAGTAGAGAGTCTTGCCGTCGGGGGTCCAGTTGGGAAAACACTCAAACTCGGTGGAATCGTTGGCTATGTGGCGCACCTCATTCTTTTCGACATCGTAGAGAATGAGGTCGCTCTTCGAATCTTCCACTTCAATCTTGGCCCTGTGTTTAGTGTGGAAGGACTGTCCCGTGCTGTTGGTGGAATAGGCAATAAGGGGCAGTGTTGGATGCCAGGAGGGATAGACGCCTGCACTGATGGTTGAGTCGGTCTTGAGGTCGACTTTGTAGGGTGTGCCGTTGTGGACAATCATGGTTCCTCCGTGGCCCTGGCGCATGTGAAACTGCATGTTGGACGTACCGTAGTTCTGGTAAGAGTGGCAGTTGATACATTGTCCGTTGGACTCAGACGTGATGATCATGTTGTTATAGATTTCCTTCTCGTCGAAATTAGTGAGATTGCGCTGGTTGATGCTCAGCATTTCGTATGCCACGTAGGAGGGGGAAATGATGCGGTAGGAGATGTAGGGGTCAATCTCGTCTTCAGCCACCTTGATGCTGAAAGGCCGGAAAGCCTGCCATTTGCCTTGTGCATCCTTTGCAAAGACTTCGACTTTCATGGCTTTCCCTTTCGAAGCCTCAAGCATTTTTCTCCATTCTTTCAACGGGATGCAGATTTTCTTGCCTTCTCCATAGGTCTGCTGTTGTCCGTTGGCATCGGTGTATCGGGCAACACACTCTTCACTGCCTTCCAGCACCTTGAAATTGAGTGGTGCAATGTTGAGGGGGACGGTCACATCGGTATATTCAGGATAGATGTGTGGAGGACGGTTAACGGATGAGTAGTCGGCAGGCATTTGTGGATGCTTGGTGCAGGAAGCCACAAGCAGCACCACGGAGAAAAGACTTCCTATGATAAATTTGTTGGTTGACATGATGGAATTTGTGTGAAGATTAGTATGAATGTATATTGCGGCAGAAGAAGTAGAACCACCAGAACGTGTCGCCATAACTGCTTTTCATGGCTTCACCGACTTGCTCGGCAGTTATGCCACTCTTCAGGAGGGACTGGGACAGTTGCTGGAAGGCTGCATATCGCTTGACAATCTTATCCTGATTGAAGGGCATGTGCGAGATGTCTACCTGGTTTTCCAGGTTGCCGTAGAGGTATGCTGCCTCCTGGTAGTGGATGGGCATGGCTTCCTGTTCGTGCAAGGTGGCATAGTTGAAGAAGCGTGGCCAGAACAGTTCTATGTCTTTCTGAATGAGTGCGTAGACCAATGTCTGTTCTTGGAACTTTGGGTTGCGCTTATGAACGTGGCTGAAATAGTTGATGATGTACATTTCGCAAAGTCCTTCGTCGCCATCGATGGTGTTGTCAAATCCGCGAAGTGGAGAGATGTTCACATACTCCGGATGTTGATGGTATAGGCGTTTGTCGTAGAGCATTTTCAACCATTCTTCTGCCCAGGATTTGTAGAAGGTTGTGTTGAGCAGGATATCGATGTATCTGCGTGCCATTTTGTTCTCGCCACTTATCATGGCGCATCGCACGAGGGTCTTCAGCATGTCGATGTTGAAGCCAAACTCGACTCCATTCTCGATAGACCACCGGCAGGCAAAATTTGCTTTGCCATAGTTGTAGTAAAGTTGTGGCCCGCAGGTCTGTACCAGATGGACGCGCAGTGAGTCGCGGACGTAGGGCGGTTCGCCACTATTGTCGTAGCGGAACATCTTGTCGCCGCACTCGCCTTTGTTCATCAGTGCGATGTTTTTTGCCAGCACCATCTGTCTCGTCATGGGGCCGGGTGCCTTGCTTGCTTCTGCCAGCACGTCGTCAAAGCGACTTTCGTCAATGGCTCGGTACATGCGCAATTCGGCATTGTAGTTGTAGTTGTCGTAGGCAGCAATATGGATGGTGACGTAGGAAAGGAGAATGAAAAGTATGACTTGGATGGCACACCATCCATACATTTGTTTTTGTGTGAAGACCTTTGTCTCTTCCTCTTTTTGGTGGAAAAATGGGATGACGAACAAAGCCGGGCTCAGTGCCACAATGATAAATGGCAGGGAAAGCATGGTGCCTGTTTCCTTGTCGTTTTGGAAAATAGGGATGTTGAGCCACCAACCATCTTCAATCCTGGTACGACAGTAAAATTGGTAGAAAATAATGGGGATGGCGATGATGGTGGCAATGGTGATGGCCGATGCGAGTAGACTGCTGCGACGGGGTACTTTGAGCCATGTCCCGACTCCCAGCCACAAGACTGCGACCAGTGCCCAGGCTCCAATGATGGGGTAGAAGAGGAGGGCCGATACAGGAATCCACGCCATCAGCCATTTTCCCTGAATACGATTGCCTATCCATAGGATGAGCATCATCAACAAGACACTGATTGTCAGTCCAAACCAGTAGCCAGGCATCTTAAGATAATAGAGCCAATAGCCTAAGTCCACTTCTGAAGCAAGAAGGGCGAACAGGGGGATGAGGGCAATTAAACTCCAGCGGGGACCGATTTTGAAGGCTCGAAGAATGACGAAAAAGAGCAAAGCCCATAACGCCAATAAGAGCAACGTTCCCAACCAAGGATAGTAGAAATACTGTGTGAAGTAGCATCCCAGCCATTGTGTAAGTCCGGCAATGGTTTTCATCTTATTGTCGAAGAACGATGTGTCGTTCACAAAGAGGGAGTGTTCCTGAACGGCGTACAGGTAAACATCGTTCTTGACAGCCATTAGGTAGAAAGCCACAGCAGCAAACAAGATGAAGAACAAACAGGGCAGGAGCGAGAGGACGGTCGGGCTGACGTGCCTTAGTTCCTTGGTTTTGTTCGAGGCCTTTGTTTTGTTCGATGTGTCAGTTTTATTCGTGGACTTTTTAGTGGGTTCAGTTTTTTTACGGTTCATGTCACAGAAGTTTAAGGTACAGGAGTTATCTCCATGACCATGCACTGAGGGAATAATTCTTTTCTACAGCATTTTCCAAAGCATCGTTCAGGTTGCAGAAGAAGTCTATGCCAGTAAATTCTTCCAACTCGTCAATGCTTACAGCATGTTGTTTCATAAGTTCTTTGGGGGCAATGCTGTTGTAGTTATAGCCATAGTCCTTGTGCTCGAGCAAAAAGCCGATGGATTGGAAGGTCTGGTTGTGCGTCTCGGCCAGGATAGCCATGAAGTAGTATTTGGGCACGGCCACTTTCACCTGTTTGCCAAGTGCATTGTAGGCATTGGTGGTGCGGAGTTGCTGATCAGTCCGGATGGTTCCGCCTTTGCAGACGTACAGGCGCTTGTTTTTGCTGGCCAGCGACCAGTCGCGTACCAACCCCTCTAACGTCACCCAGTATCCACCGTTGAAGTTATGTATCTGGGGCGACATGTTGGTCATGTAGAAAGTCTGCTCGTTGGCTTCAGTAGAGAAGAGTCGGTCTGCTGAGGCACAAAGGTGTCCGTGATCGTAGCCGGAGCCATAGAAGCCATTCTCCTGCAACCGACATCGTGCTGGGAGGAAGGGGTCAGTCTGATAGGGCACGTCGCTTCGGCTTACGTTTCGCTGGCGGGTTGTATCGTCAAAGCAGAATGCCACCCAGCGGCTATGATAGTAGGTGGAGTCGTATTCGATGCAATAGTTGATGGTCTTACCCACGCCCGGGCGGTTGTCAATGGCGGCACGTCGGGTGACGAAGTAGATGCCGCTTCCCCTGCGCAGGGCAGGGACTTCCAGCCTCATGGCTTCCGACTTACCGAAGGCGATATTGCTGTTCCTGTTGTTGGCGTCAATAACGCCTTCGTCATTGTTGTCGTCGTTTTTGCTACATGAGACAATCATGCCCGACATAAGAATGCCGAGCATGATTGTCCACTTGCTTGTGTTTGTCAGTCTCATAATGAATGAGTAGTCAAGTCTTGGATTAGGGTTTGACGCCTATGATGTATTGACCAGATACTTCGGCATAAGTGGTGCTCTTGATGCCGCATACATTGAAGTACTTTTCAATGGAGCCGTAGAGGAGGATGTCCTTGCCGAGGAAATCTGGATGAACAGACAGTTCAAGGCCGGCACGGACACCTGGTGCATTGGTTTCATTTGGGAGTTGTACAGGGATGCATTTAGCAGGGTCGGTCTCGTCGGCAGTGGCTGCGATGAGGATTTCAGTCTGGGCTGCATCGGGGACGGAGAACTTGGCACCGGTGGTGTAGGAGTTACCATCGATATATCCCACGATATATCCCTTGACATAGGCTTTCATCACCGTTCCGCTGTCGTAGACTTGTTGTGCATCAGCCACGGTGAACGGGTCGTCGTAGGTGCCTCCCTCAAGCGCGGGTGTAGGTTCCTCGTTGCCGCCACCGCCACTATTGGAGTTGAGGGAGTAGAGGTATGCCTCGTTCTGTAGCGTTTCAGGTGTGTTGCCGCGGTAGTTGGTCAGTTTGCCATAAATCACCACCTCGTCGCCCACCTTCAGCGTGGCATCGCTGGTGGTCCACTGTCTGTTGTCCAGATAGAGCACACGGAAGCAGTAGAACTGGGCACTGGTTGTTTTGCCGTCATCCGAGATGTAGAAGGTGGCATTGCCATACTGAGCGCTGAACTGTTCCTTGACGTTTGAGATGATGCCCTTGATGTAGACAGGGTTGTCAAGTATTGCGTCTGAAGCCAAGGCTTTGGCTGCAGCGTTGGCTGCTGCAGCGTTGAACGGATTTTCAAGCGATCCGTCACCCTTGGGCGTACCTTCATCGGCAGGCTGGGCATTTCCATTTGTCTTTCCGTTGAGTGAGTACAGATAACATTCGCCCTGTACAGTTTCAGGTGTGTTGCCCTGATAGTTGGTCAGTTTGGCATGGATGATAACGTCGTCGCCCACCTTCAGTTCAGTGTCTCCGTTGGCCCATTTCTGATTGCCGAGATAGAGGGCACGGAAGATATAGAAGTCGGTCGTCTTGCCGTCGTCCGAGATGTAGAACGAGGCATTGCCATACTGAGTGCTGAACTGTTCTTTAATAGAAGCAACTTTTCCTTTGATATAGACCATGTTATCGGTCTTGCCATTTGAAGGCAGTTTGCTGGCAATTTCGTTGGCAGCAATGGCATTGTACGGATCTTCCATGGTTCCGCTGCCCGTGGCCACGCCTGTTCCGCCGCCGATGCCGCGTTCGTCCACCGTATCGTTCAACTTATAGATTTGGCTGCCTTGAGTAAACTCAGGCGTTGTACCGTACAACGTCAGTTGGCCATAGACTATTACCTTGTCACCGACCTTGATTTGGTCTTTGGACGTGAACTTGTCGCCACCGAGGTAGAGTCCGCGATAGATTTCCAATTGGCCGTTCTTGCTTCCGTCGTCCGAGATGAAATAAGTGGCATTACCGAAATTGCCCGTGTCGACATCATCGATGGTAGAGATTGTACCTTCCACGAATACCCTGTCGCTGGTGTAGGAACCATCGTTAATGATTTTCAAAGCCTTCGAGACGTTGTAGGGACTTTCCTTCGTTCCCTCGCCTTTAGGATCCTCCGTACCTTCGCTGCTCACGATTACACCGTTCAGGTAGTAAATCTGGCTGCCCTGGGTGAATTCAGGTGTGGAGTTGTACATGGTGATGACACCATAGACAATAATCTCGTCACCGATTTTGATTTCGTCGTCGGACGAGAAGTGGGCACCACCAAGGCTGTAGCCGCGGTAGACCTCAAGTTGGTTCTCGGTTGTACCGTCGTTCGAGATGTAGTAAGTGGCATTGCCGTAGTTACCAGTGTCGATATCATCGATTTGAGAGATGAAACCCTTCACGTAGACTTTGTCACTGGTGTAGGTACCACTGTTGATGATGTTAAGTGCCGAAGTCGCGTCGTATGGATCGTCCTTCGTGCCGCTGCCCACGATTTCAATGTCAACTTCTCCTGGTTCGATGATGTAGTAGGGAGCAGGAACGTCTTCGCAGGCACTGAACAATGCGAGGGTCAAAGCCGCCGCAGCGAGTTTTGAAAATAACTTTTTCATATCTGTTGATTTTTATTTATATTGCTTATAAAACCTTTTATCTCATTTCACTCAGTACAGGTGTGACGTCCGATGCATCCCTCAGTGACATTTGCCACTCGTTGCTGTAGCGGGTCAGTACGGCAATGACATTGACCTTCCCCGTCGGGATGGTATCCGATGAGAAGTCGGAGAGGGCACTCTGGCGAAGAGTGTACTTTTGACCGTCAATGATGATGACGTCGTTCACGCCGTTACCCGCATCGCGGTCATCATAAACGGCATAGACCTTGCGGTTGCGGTAGCCCTGAATCTCGGCATTTTCCACCCTCACCAGCATGGGCGACCATTTGTGCATCTCATCGTTGCTGCGGGTCTTGCTGCTGAGCCACTGGTGATTCACCAGCACAGGTTCCGTCTCGGGTGCATCGTGCTTGAACCCGATGACCTTTACACATTCGCTGGCCATGAATTTCGGCATGCCGCCCAGACGCTTGTTGCCGCCCGAGGTGGTGTAGGGCATACCTATTTTGGCCAGGTTGCCATATGAGCCGATGTAGAGACCCTTGAGGTTGAGAACTACGTGCGTGCCGACAGGGTACGTAGTCCAGAGACTGTTGTCATTGATGCCGACCACGATGGCGTCGTCGCCCTTGCGAACATAGATGGCCTGGTAGAGATTGCCTGAGATGTCGTTGGCACAGACATAGCCGTCGAAGACGACATCCTCCTCCACATATTGCCACTGGTTGCGGTTATTGCTATCTGTGATGAGAGCCTTATATCTCTGTTTCACTTCAGCCAGGGTTGTATTGATTCCAGTAGCCTCCGTGTCGCTCATGTAGACATCGTCCGACATGTCTGGCTCGTCATAGTCAAACTTGTTACAAGAGGCGAGCGTGAACAACAAGCCTGCCACCACGGAGAGTACATAGATGATATTCTTTTTCATATGATATTATATTGCTTATTATATAGTTATGTAATCTAAACTGAAAACTATGGAGCGGTCAGAACTTGTAGTTCACATTCAGGAAGGCGTTGAACGGATAGGCATAGGCAATTTTGGGATTGTAGGCGAACTTGTAGTTTTTCACCTTGCCTGTCTTGTCCGTATATTCGTTGCGATTTTCCTCGCGACCACGCAAAATCATGTTCGTGTTGTTGGTCACGTTCGTGAGGTTGAGGTTGATGCTCATGGTACGTCCGTGGTGCAGACGGATGAACTTGCCGATCGAGCAGTCAAGCATGAAGGCATCGTCAAATTTCTGCTGCTTCTTCGATTCGTAGCCGACAATGTTGCCCAAGGCATCGTGCTTCACCGCACCGCGCATCTCGTCAATCACCCAGATAGGCTTTCCGTTCGTGTCGAAAGTCTGGTCCACGTCGGGCATGACGTTCGTCAGACGCAGATAGGGTGAGAAATAGATGTAACTGCGGTCGTAGTAGTTCAGACGCGCTTCAAGGAACCAGTTGTGGATGCTGTACTTTGCACCGAGGCTGAGACTCGTGAGCGGCGTGCAACCCACCTTCATGTCCTCCGTCACCACCTTCAGGGGCATGTGGTGCTCGCTGTCCCAGGCATTGGCTGGTTCGGCAGCGTTGTCGTAGATGATAATGGCATTGGCGTTGTTTACATAGCGAGCATCCGACACATTGCCCACGAAGTCAACCGAAAAATTGCTCAGGATGTTGTATTGCAGGGCAAACTCAACACCGTAGTGGTTCTTCTTGATGCCCGTCATCGTCAGGTAACTGTACTTCTGTTCGATGTCGTCAAAGAATTGTGTCTGCTCAACCTGGTTGTTGAACAGTGTATAGAAGCCGCCAACCTGTCCGTGCAGGTTACCGAAACTGAAGCGGTATGTCACGTCGCCATGGGCAATGTCCTCATTGCACAGGCCCGGCACAAAGTCGTTCTTGATCTGAGCGTCGAGGAAGGCACGGTTGGCAATGGGCGGACGCTTTTCAAATCCTGCACTGAAGTAGAATCGGTGGTGGGCATTGGGCGTGTATCCCAGTTGAGCCTTCATACCGCCGCTCAGGAACTTTGCCGTACCGCTGCTGCCCTTCGAGTGCTCGGGCGAGCGACCACTGCGCATCTTACCATCACGCTCGATGGTGGTCCCGCTGATGTTGCCGCCCAACACTATCGAAATGTCGTCATACGAGTATGAATAGTTCGTCCAGGCTTGCGCCTTGTTGACCAGGATATTGTAGTTGTAGCCGAACTTGTCACCCTTCCTGATCTGACGGTTCGGGTTGTCAAGGTCGTTCTGAGCCTCGGGGCTGTTGGCACCATAGTCGCTGGAGGCAAAACGGTCAACGTCGGTATGGTAGTTCGAACCGAGCAAGTCGTTCATCGTCTTGAAGTGCATGCCCAAAGTGTGGTTCAAGTTGACACCCAGGTTCAGACGATGGATTTGGTTGAACTGATGACTGAAAGCCGTGGCGAAGTTCCAGGCCAACTGGTCGCTGTGAGATTCCTCAACGAAGTACACAGCCTCGCCTCCCTCCTTCACCGAGTTCTGGTTAATCATGTACATCTTGTCCCAGTCAATCTGCCGGTGATGCTCGTCACTCTTCCAGTAGTTCACGTAGTTGTTCCACTCATAGAATTCCCAGTCGTTGGGAGCCAACCCACTGTACACGTCGAACGTGCTGCTGGGCATGTAGTGGTAGTAGTCCGGACGTGGGTCGGCCGCATTGTTCGTGCGGTTGATGTAAGTCTGACCATACCGTGCATAACGCAAGATATTAGTAGTCGTCAGTTTCGACCGCTCATTGATGTTCCAATCCCAGGTCAGGAAAGCCGTCGGTTCCAACGTCTTACGTTCGCGCGAACTGCGTTTCTTACCGTTTTGCCAGCCCCAATAGGGATTATAATAGTGAGAGTTGGCCAGCCAGTAGGCCTCCTCTGTTGTCCAACTGCTGGTAGCCTGCTCCGTTGGGGCAGCGACGAGGGCAAGGGAGAGGGCGTGATGGTTGTTGAAGATGCGCTCGGCACCGAGGAAGAGCGCGGCGGCATGCATGTAAGTACCTGCCATGTTACCTTCCTCACCATACCGCACGTTGCCGGTTGCAGCAAAGGCCCATCCGTTGCGGATTCCCGTGGCATGCGTAAACATGGCACGACCGATGTAGTTGCGGTTCGTCAGCGAGAGCGTAGCCTTCGAGCCGGCAGCAAAATGGCTGGCGCGTACATCGATGTCAGAACCACCACCGATATCCATATAGTTCAGGGAATTTTGTTCGAACGCCGTGATGCCCTGCTGGTTGCGGGACGCATCACTGAGGCCTCCGAAGAGCGATGAAAAGCGGAATACGCCCGTCTCAACATCGTTCACCTTGGCGCCATTGACATAGGTGCCTCGGTACTGTTGGTCGTAGTTGCGAGGACTGAAGTACGAATGGCCAAACCGGAAATTCGTTTTCGACAAAAACATGTCCTCGTTGAAGTTCGTCAGCGACGAAGAACTCTGTGACGCCGGACCTTCGTCGTCAATCTCATATTCCGAGAAGACGTACGACTCTAAGTCCTCGTAGTCTGCCATAGACACACTGTCTGCCGGAGCCTGAGCCGTCAGCAAGCCAGGAATCGAAAGCAGTGGCATGATAAGCCAAAGTCGTTTGTTCATACTATTTTGATTTGAAGTTTATATTTTTTAGTCAAGAGTCAAGAGGCGAATCCTCATTGCTCGTAGAGACGTGGGCGTGCCCCGTCTCAGGAACCGAAGGGGGTGTGGGCGTGCCCTGTTTCACATGAACCAAAGACCTCCCCGTCCGCAGAAAATGAGAAGTTGAGAAAATGAGGCATTAAGATACGCCCCACGCTTCAAAGTTAATCCTTTTTTTTATCGTAGTCAAACTTTTTATGTTTTTTTTCCTAAAAACAAAAATTTTCCATAATAAATTCGTCACAAAACAGAATAATTCCGATATTTGCATACTAACCTATCCTATCAAACAATTACTCAGTATGAAAACAACCCACTATTTGCTCGTAGCATGTGTCGTGGCCGTAGCCGTCAGCCTCACATCCTTCCGACCACAGCAACAACAGCGATATGCCGTCTATGCCGTCGCCTTCTACAACCTCGAAAACCTCTTCGACACCGTCCACGACGTCGTGCTCGACACCATTGACGGACGCGTCGTTAAGATTGAAGACAAAAACGACTACGAATACCTGCCCGACGGAGCCAACCACTGGAATGCCTTCAAGTACAAGAACAAACTCAGAAACATGGCCTACGCACTCTCCCAACTGGCCATCGACAAACTCCCACTCGGCCCCGCCATCATCGGCGTCTCCGAAGTTGAAAACCGACTCGTACTTGAAGACCTCCTCAAACAGTCCGATCTCAAAGACAAAGGCTGGAAAATCATACATGAGGACGGACCCGACCGACGCGGTGTCGAATGTGCCTTCTTCTACAACCCCAAACTCTTCAAATACCACCATCACCGGCTTGTGCCCTACATCTACCCCAATAACGACACCACCCATCGCACGCGCGGCTTCCTTATTGCAACTGGCACTATAGCCGGCGAGGATGTTCACGTCATCGTCAACCACTGGCCGTCACGTGGAGCCGTCAGTTTCTTCCGCGAACATGCCGGCAAGCAGGTGAGGGCCGTGAAGGACTCCCTCCAGCGCGAAAATCCCCACTGCAAAATAATCATCATGGGCGACATGAACGACGATCCTGATAGCCCCTCCATGGCCAAGTCGCTCGGTGCCAAGCGTAATGCCAAGGACTGTAAAGAACAGGATCTCTTCAACCCTTGGTGGAACATCCTGCGCAAGGAAGGACGCGGCACCTTGCGCTGGGACGGGCGCTGGAATCTCTTCGACCAGATTGTCTTCACCGGTAACTTCCTTGGATTCGACTTCAACAACCTCAAGTATCACAAGTCCGAAATTTTCCAACGCGACTTCCTCATGCAGCAGGAAGGCAAATTCAAGGGAAACCCCAAGCGCACCCATGCTAGTGGTGTCTGGCTCAACGGCTACAGCGACCACCTGCCTACCATTGTCTACTTCAAGAAACAACTGAACTAATATTCTTATTTCTTTCCAATAACACATTGATGTACAAGATATTGTGTGTTTAAGTTCGTTTAAGGCTTTCAACCCATCATCCGTGGCTGGAAGCCTTTTCTTTTTCCACCTGCGTGCCGTTCTTCGTCTCTGAAAGTTCCTTTTTCATCAGCGCGGCATTTCTTGAGGAACACGGACATCCATACATACCATGAATAACACGAATTGCATGAATAACACGAATTGACTTGTTCCTATCCAATAGGTGAGAAAATGAAGTGTGGATTGGAAAGCGTGGAGCATAAAGCGAAAACTTCAAATCTTTTTCGTCATTTGTTTTTTCCTTATGAGTTTTTTGTTTATCTTTGCACCGAGTACTATAAAAAGGAAACACATATTTTACTTTTATAATCTTTTTATATAATATTATTAACCGCTTATGAAAAGTTTTACTTTTTTGACTAAGTTTGCCTTGGTCGCCCTGTTGCTGGGCACGGCCTCTGTTGTCAGGGCCGATGAGGTAACTTTTGCGTTCGCGAACTATGCTGGTTCGAGCAACGATTCGCATGATGGTGACAACCCGACTCTGTCGCAGGGAGTTGTCACGCTGGTGGGCGAGACGGCTGAGCAGGCCACGACAACTCGTATCTGGGATGCAGACGGTACGCTGCGCATCTACAAGTCGAGCACGGTGACGATTTCGTCGACCGGCGAACCTATCACTTCGATTGTCTGGACGGCCAATGCCGCCAGCAAAAACCACCTGACAGCCGACGGTGCCAATGCAGACGGAAAGACGCTGACTTGGACAGGCAGTGCGCAGAGCGTGGTGTTCACGAACGACGGCACGACTTCGAACTACACGTCGGTGACGGTGTATCTGGGTGAGTCGTCGGCTCCGACTCCTGAGGCCAAAATCTATGATAAGAAGATGCTGAACGATGAGGCTGGTTTTGTTCCTTCTAACGTGGTGCTGCCCGAGGATTTGTCGTACGTGTGGTACAACAACCAGTACGGCTGGGTAGCAACAGGTTTCGCAAACAACACGGCCAACGCTGCTGAGGCTTGGTTGGTGTCTCCAAAATTTAATGTAGAACAAGGACCTGTCATTCTGACCTTCGATCATGCCTTGAACAAGGGTACTGCCGATGCTATCAAGTTGGCTGTCTCTACTGACAAGCAGAATTGGACAGAAGTGGTTATCCCCAACGTACCCGATGGTACAAGTTGGACATTTGTCAATTCAGGTGAGATTGACCTGACCAACCTGGGCGGTCCCAGTTTCTATGTGGGTTTCCACTACCAGAGTACTGCCGACAATGCGCCGACATGGGAAATCAAGAACTTCCTGCTGAAGGGCACGGGTACAGCCGAAGTGGAGGAGAATCCTGTGGAACTGAGGACGATTACATCGCTGAAAGAGGCTAACGAGTCGGCCAAGGAACAGAAAGAGCAGGTGATGTTGCACACGAACGGGGTGTTGGTACAGTATGCCAGCGGCTCGAACATCTATGTGACGGACTACACTGGTGTGGGTTTCCTGCTCTACGGTAGTGCCAGCGGCGTGAAGGCCGGTGACATGCTGGGTGGTCAGCAGAAGGGTGAACTCTACACCTACCACGGACTGCCCGAACTGTCGTTCTCGTCGTTCACGTTGAATGTGAACTCGAGCGATAATGCCGTTGAGATTCAGACTGTTGAACTGAGCGACGTGCTTGCTGCTCCTCTCAACTACACCAGCCTGCTTGTGAAGTTCGAAGGCGTTTCCGTAACGGGAACGGCTCTTGAAAGCAAGTCGGTCGGCATCACGAAAGACGGCGAGGATGCTGTTATTTACGACCAGTTTAACAAGTTGTCGAACGTGACGTTCGATACGAGTGCTGAATATTCGTTCACGGCTATTGTGGCAGTGCGCGACGGTGCCGTGCAACTCTATCCGATCAGTGCCGAAGACTTCACGGGTGGCTCTACACCAGTGAATCCGCAGCCAGGTACGGTGTACACGTCTATAACCGATATCAAGGCGGCTGCCACGGCCGACAAGGTTCAGGCTGGCTTCCAAATGGAGAACTTGCTCGTAACCTATGTAAATGGTAAGAATATCTATGTAAGCGACGGTCGTCAGGGCTTCTTGCTCTATGGTAACAATACACTCGACGTCAAGGCTGGTGACCGTCTCAGTGGTACTGTCACCGGCGACCTCTACCTTTATCACAACCTACCCGAACTGGCGTTCACAGAATTTGGAGCACAGGTTGTTTCTTCGGGTGAGACGGTTTCTGCCAACTCGATGGAATTCCCATTCCTTATTGAGAATTACCAGATTTATACCAGCGCATTGGTTGAGGTTCGCGACGTAACCATTAACGGAACAGAACTGGACAACCGTGCCGTTGAAATCTCAAAGGATGGTACCGTTTCAACACTCTACGACCAGTTCAGCCAACTGACAGGCGTGACCTTTGAACAGACTCGTACCTATACGTTCAAGGCCATCGTAGCCGTTCGCGACGACGTTATTCAGGTTTACCCAATCGACAAGAGCGACTTCGTAGGCGAAGAACCTCCATACGAGTTTGAGGGTCAGGGCACTGAAGCATCTCCATATACAGCCGACGATGTCCAGCATCTCTTCGATCCCGATCAGGCATCTGAGTATGTATGGTTGGAGGGTACTATTATCGGTTGTGTAAACGGAACATTCAATAAGTTCGCCAACACAGAAGGTGATGAGAATCTCGTTGCTTCCAACATTATTATTGTAGGAGATTCTTACGCAAACGAGGCTAAGTCTCGTGTTCCTTCTACCAGCAAGTGGATTCCTGTGAACCTCAATACGACAGCCAGTCCGATTCGTGCTCGTCTGAATTTGGTTGACAATATCCAGAACGTAGGCAAGAAGGTGAAACTACGCGGCCACGTTGAGAAATATTTTAGCGTTGCTGGTGTGAAGAATCTTGGTGAAGCCATCATTGACGGTGATACTATTACTGACGGAATCGAAGATATCATTGTTTCCGAATCTGCAAGCACTGAGATTTATACCCTCAGTGGTCAGCGTGTACAGGCTCCGACTCGCGGCCTCTACATCATTGGTGGCAAGAAAGTACTTGTAAAGTAATCTGACAATACATCATACGCCCCTACGTGTGACACTCTACACGTAGGGGCGTCATTTTTTCGTGAGAAGCCAAAAAACAATTATCAATGAATAATGAACAATTAACGATGAAAATTTTTCATTTTTCACTATTCACTTTTCTTTTTCTCATCATCACTACCGTCACGGCGCAACCGCCAACAACCTATTACAACACTACCGATGGTAAAAGTGGCGAAGCCCTTAAATCAGCCCTGAAAGCCGTCATCGAGAACCACAAGCATATAACCTACGGCAACTTGTGGGCATCCTATGAGAAAATCGACTACCTTGACAATACAAACGCGTCGGGACGCCACCAAGTTTTCGACATGTATTCGAACACGGTCCGCTACTTTGCAGGTAACGGACGTTCGGTCAGTGGCATGAACCGCGAACACACAGTCCCCAAAAGTTGGTGGGGAAGTGAGGAAAACAATGCTTATTCCGACCTCTTCAACGTCATCCCTGCCGATGCCGATGCCAACAGTGCCAAGAGCAATTTCAGCCTCGGTACGGTGACGGGTCAGCAGACCTTCTCCAATGGGCGCATCAAAGTGGGCCGAGGGAGTCGAGGCTGGTCGGTGTTTGAACCCAGCGACGAATACAAAGGCGACTTTGCACGCATTTACTTTTACATGGCTACCTGCTATCCGGACATAGAATGGATAGACAACGACTATTGTGCCATGACCAAAGAGGACTATCCAACCCTCAAGCCTTGGATTACCTCGCTGCTTTTGCGATGGAACGAGGAAGATCCCGTGAGCGAATGGGAGATGACCCGTCAGGAACGTACCTATCGTGTACAGAACAACCGCAACCCCTTCATCGATTATCCCGACCTTGCCAACTATATTTGGGGCGACAAGAGTACCACCGGGTTTGACCTGGGGGCTGCCCAACTCCACGTCATCGACGTGCCGGAGATGGAGAGCGACACCATCTTTGCCTCGTCGCTCAAGTCGGACGAGGCCGGATTTACCGTCAACAACGTGGTGTTACCGTCCAACATCAACGGTGTGTGGAAAAACGACCCGGACTATGGGTGGAAGGCTTCTGCCTATGTCAACAACACGAACTATGCCACGGAGAGTTGGCTGATTTCCCCGGGCATCACCCTGCCTGCGGTGAAGTCCTATCTCAGTTTCAAACATGCCATGAAGTTTGGCAACAAGAGCCAACTCAGTGTCCATATCTCGATGGACAAGAGCAACTGGACGGAGTTGAATGTCACGGCCTGGCCGTCAGGTGCCAACTGGACGCCCGTCAGTTCGGGACATATCAGTCTGGCAGGCTGGGCTGGCGAGACGGTCTACATTGCCTACCGCTACACCAGCACTGCGACACAGGCTGCTACGTGGGAAATCATGGATTTTGCCGTGGTGAAGGATTTGGTGAATGACGACATCGTCCCAGTTGGCACGAAGGGAACCGGACAGGAGGAAGACCCCTACACCGTCGGAGACGTGCTGGCACTGTTCGAGGCCGACCAGGTGCCTGAAGGCAACAGGTGGGTGAAGGGCTATGCTGCCGGCTATGTGCCCGTGGGGGCTACGACCGTGGCCGCTGCCGTCTTCGAACAGGCACCCGACCTGCCTGAAGGCCAACGCTACACCAACCTCCTGCTGGGCGAGAATGCAGACGGCACGAGCCCCGACAACTGTGTGGGAGTGCAACTACCTGCCGGAGACATCCGTAATTCCCTTCAGATGAGTCTTGACTACATCTATCAGCACGAGATTTCCGTCTTCGGTACGTTGGAACGGTATTTGGCCATCCCCGGCGTGAAGAATACGTCGGATGCCAAGTATGAAAAGCCTGACGAACCGGAACCGGACGCCATCTCAAAGCCGGTACTGACGGATGGTGTGGCGGATGCAGACCCGTCCATGGTCTTCGACTTGGCTGGACGACGCCAGCAGTCGAAGGTGTTGAGACCAGGCCTTTACATAGTTAACAAGAAAAAACTGTGGATTAAATAGAGAAATGATGAATAGAATTATGTTGCACAGAAAACTCTTGGTTGGCGTGTTGTTTCTGGCTGCTGCCACCCTGCACGCTCAATTGCCTGCCAATTACTATGACAAGATTGACGGAAAGCGGAAAGAGGCTTTGAAACAGACCCTTCATGACATCGTTGCGCCCCATACGAAGATTGGTTACAACAACCTGTGGGCCAATTATCCCAAAACCGACTACATAGCAGAGAAGACCAATTCTGCCGGACAGCATCAGGTCTTTGACTACTACAACACCGTGGTGTTTTACTTCAACAACAGCGGCACTGCCATCAGCGGCATGAACCGCGAACACGTGGCTCCGCAGAGTTGGTGGGGTGGGGGTACAGGTGTGAATGTTGGTTGTGACCTGTTCCAGGTGCTGCCTTCCGAGTCGGGTGCTAACAGTGCCAAAGGTAACTATCCCCTTGGCGAGGTTACCGGTTCGGTGTCTTATCCCAGCAATGCCGTGAACAATCCCCGCATGAAAACAGGTAAGGGCAGCAACGGCAAGATGGTGTTCGAACCGTGCGACGAATATAAGGGAGACTTTGCCCGTATTTTTTTCTATGTGGCAACGGTATATTCCGATACTGAATGGCAGAACCGCAACGACGTGGACGTGTCCTTTGCAAAGGAAGACTATCCCACGCTGAAGCCGGCAGTCCAAAAGATGCTGCTCGAATGGAATGCCATGGACCCGGTCAGCGAATGGGAAATGGTTCGTCAGGAGCGGGTTTTTGCCATTCAAAAGAACCGCAACCCCTTCATCGACTATCCTGAGTTGGCCAACTACATCTGGGGCGATAAGACGGACCAGGAGTTTGACCTGGCTACGGCAGAACTGCATGTGGTCGATCCCACCAATCGTCCCGACGACCCCGACGACCCTGACGATCCCGATGATCCCGACACCCCCGACAATCCCGAAAATCCCGACAATCCAGACGTGAAGGAAGGCGATGTGCTCTTTACCGAACCATTTGATGATTGTGCCGATGGCAACAACACGTCGAGCAGTGGTGCGTCTACTACATGGAGCGGCAACACCAATATCGTGGATGTCTCTGCGGCATATCAGGCCGGCGGTGCCGTGAAACTGGGCACAAGCAGCAAGCCTGGTTCGCTGCGTACACGCACCATCGACTTTGCCGGCGGAACTTTGATTGTAGAAATCGACGTGAAAGGCTGGACCAGCATTGAAGGAACTCTGAATGTGAGCATTCCGGGCAGCAACAGTTACCAGATGGAGTATACGGCGAAGATGAGCGATAATTTCGAGACGGTCCGCATGGTCTTCGAGAATGTGCCGGCCAATCCTTACATCGACATCGCCACATCGAGCAAGCGCTGCTATATCGATGAAATTCGTGTGATGGTGGGCGAAATGCCTGAACCAGGTCCCGGACCAGAGCCTGAGCCGGAGTTGATTGATGCCAACTCCGCTTGGAGCGTGGAGCAGTTGACTGTGGAATTCGAGGAGGGTGCTACACTCGATGTCACCTTTACGACCGATTCCGACGGTGAGGTCATGTTCGTGTCCTCTAACGAAGAAGTGGCCACGGTCGACCAGGAAGGTACCATCACGCTCGTGGGCATCGGCACGGCTACCATTACGGCACTGATTAGCGAGAGCGAGACTTACAACGAGTCGGAATCGGTGCTGGAACTGACTGTTGAGGCTGCACAGGAGCCTGATGCCATTGCACGCATGCAGGCCGAGAGCCGTCATCCTGTCTACAATCTCTGCGGACAGCGCGTCGACAACATTCGTCATCCCGGCCTCTACATTGTCGGCGGACGGAGGCTGCTGGTAAAATAAATACATTGCAGTAAAGCGATAGAATGAAGGGATTTATTGGATGGAAACCATCCAATAAATCCCTTCATCTTTTCAACACAGTGGATACAGAAAAGTTAACACATCTGCTCGTATAGACGTGGGCGTGCCCCGTCTCCTCAACAATATGAGGGAAAAAACGATATTGGTGGGTAGCATTGCTCCTTGCTGAGACGGGGCACGCCCTCGTCTCTACGAGCAGATGTGTTCATTGTTCATTTTTAGTTTCAACTTTTAACTTTTAACTTTTAACGTGTGTCATCAGTTGCGGAAGACCAGGTGGCCGTCTTCAGCATCGACCACGATTGTGTGCTCTTGACTCACTTCGCCACTCAGGATGCGTTTTGACAGGTCGTTGAGCAGGAGTCGCTGTATGGCGCGCTTGACAGGCCGTGCACCAAACTCGGGGTCGTAGCCGGCACGTGCTATGAAGTCGATGGCACGGTCGGTGAGGTGCATGTCGATGCCGTTTTCCTTCATCATTCCGGCCACATTGTCCACTTGCAGCATGACGATTGTGCGGATTTCCTCTTCGTCGAGTGACTTGAAAGTGATGATTTCGTCGATGCGGTTGAGGAACTCGGGTCGCATGACGGCAGCCATTTGTTCGCGTTTCAGGTTCGACGTCATGATGATGATGGTGTTCTTGAAGTTCACCGTGCGTCCCTTGTTGTCGGTCAGCCGGCCGTCGTCGAGCACCTGCAGGAGCGTGTTGAACACGTCGGGGTGTGCTTTCTCGATTTCGTCGAACAAGACCACTGAGTAGGGCTTGCGGCGCACGGCTTCGGTCAGTTGTCCTCCTTCGTCGTATCCGATGTATCCCGGAGGTGCACCGATGAGTCGGCTGACGCTGTGCTTCTCTTGGTACTCGCTCATGTCGATGCGTGTCATGAGGCTTTCGTCGTCGAACAGGTAGTCGGCCAGGGCCTTGGCCAGTTCGGTCTTTCCTACCCCCGTGGGTCCCAGGAAGATGAAGGAGCCGATGGGCCGTCGCGGGTCTTGCAGTCCGGCGCGGCTGCGTCTCACTGCGTCGCTCACTGCCTGTATTGCTTCGTCCTGGCCCACGACGCGCTTGTGCAGTTCGTCTTCGAGGTGCAGGAGTTTCTCGCGCTCGCTCTGCTGCATCTTGCTCACGGGTATGCCCGTCCACCGGCTCACGATTTCGGCGATGTCGTCGCTGGTCACTTCCTCTTTAATCATGGCATTTCCTGCCTGTGTCTGTGCCAGTTTGGCCTGAACCTGCCGTATGTCCTCTTCCAGGGCCTGCACCTTGCCGTAGCGTATTTCTGCCACACGTCCGTAGTTGCCTTCGCGTTCGGCACGTTCGGCTTCGTACTTCAGTTGCTCTATCTGTTGTTTGTTCTGCTGAATCTGGTTCACCAGGTTGCGTTCAGCCTGCCATTTGGCCTTGAATGCTGCCTCCTGCTCTCGCATGTCGGCTATTTTCCGGTCAATTTCGGTGGTCGGATTTTCGTCGCGCTTGATGGCCTCACGCTCAATCTCCAGTTGCTTCAACTGGCGGGTGATGTCGTCCAGTTCTTCGGGCACCGAGTCACGTTCCATGCGCAACTTTGCTGCTGCCTCGTCCATCAGGTCGATGGCCTTGTCGGGCAGGAAACGCTCGGTGATGTAGCGGTTGCTGAGTTCGACGGCTGCAATGATGGCTTCGTCCTTGATGCGCACCTTGTGGTGGTTTTCATAGCGCTCCTTCAGTCCACGCAGGATGCTGATGCTGTCGACCACGTCCGGCTCGTTCACCATCACCATTTGGAAACGTCGCTCCAGTGCCTTGTCCTTTTCGAAATATTTCTGGTATTCGTCGAGCGTTGTGGCACCGATGCTGCGCAGTTCGCCACGTGCCAGGGCCGGCTTCAGGATGTTGGCGGCATCCATGGCTCCCTCGCTCTTTCCTGCCCCCACGAGCGTGTGGATTTCGTCGATGAAGAGAATGATGTTGCCTTCGCTTTTCACCACTTCGTTGATGACACTTTTCAGTCGCTCCTCAAACTCGCCCTTGTATTTGGCACCGGCAATCAGTGCGCCCATGTCGAGCGAGTAGAGTTGTTTCTGCTTCAGGTTCTCGGGCACGTCGCCGCGCAGAATCCTGTGTGCCAGTCCCTCTACGATGGCAGTCTTGCCCGTGCCAGGCTCGCCGATGAGGATGGGATTGTTCTTCGTGCGTCGGGACAGAATCTGCAGCACACGTCTGATTTCCTCGTCACGCCCGATGACCGGGTCGAGTTTTCCGCTGCGTGCCTGCTCAATCAGGTTGGTAGCGTACTTTTCCAGAGCCTGGTACGTGTCCTCGCTCGACTGGCTCTTCACGCTCTCCCCTTTTCTGAGTTCCTGGATGGCCATGGTGAGTTCCTTTTCGGTGAATCCCATGTTCTTCATGATGCGCGACACGCTGCTGTCCACTTTCAGCAGTGCCAGCAGCAGCGGCTCCAGACTCACGTACTCGTCGCCCATTTGCTTCGACACCTCCAGTGCCTTCTGCAGCACCTCGTTGGCTTCGCGCCCCAGATAGGGCTCGCCGCCGCTCACCTTCGGCTTCGAGGCCACTTCGCTCATGATGACGCGCGAGAAGTTCTGCAGCGAAATCCCAAGTTTCTGGAACAGGAATCCCACTACATTCTCGCCCACCTTCAGCACGCCCGCCATCAGATGAGCCGGCTCGATGGTCTGTTGTCCGTGCTGACTCACGAGGTTCACAGCCTCCTGCACAGCCTCCTGTGCCTTGATTGTAAAGTTGTTGAAGTTCATATCGGTTAAGTTTTAGGTTGTTGATAATTCCATCTTAATGCAAAATCCCTGACGATTTGCTACTCAACAGTGCTGCAAACAGCATTCCAATCTCTTTGTTCGTGACAAAATGACACGGTTTTTGCCAATTTGTCCGTACCGTGGAGCAGTCAAAAACGGGCCCAACTTAACCTTCGTCAAATTTTCTCTTAACCACCGTGAAACTTCCAAGTACATGGCCGTAAATTTCCAAGTACTTGGAAATATTTTTCCAAGTACTTGGAAATTTTCTTCCAAGTACTTAGAAATTTTCTTTCCAAGTACTTGAAAATTTCTTTCCAAGTACTTGGAAATTTCGGGCCAAATACTTGAAAGTTTTACGGAACTTAACAAGCGTCTGATTTTCAGTGCAGTAGAGTTGGATTTTCGGTGCAGTCCCAAAGACGCCAAAATCACCTTTTTTTTCCATGTACTCACAATATTATACGCCCGCGCGCGTTAATAATAAAAATATAAGATGAAAATGAGTGGAAATACCGGTTCGTCCGATATCACGATTGACAATATGAACGCCCTTGAGCGTGGGCTGAAACGCTCGTTCGACTTTTTGGTCGCATTGCTGGGACTGTTCGTCCTCTCTCCCGTTTTCCTCGTCATCAGCCTCATACTGAAGCGCGAAGGCGTGAGTTCCGTGTTTTTCAGTCAGGAACGCATCGGGAAGGGCGGCAAGCCTTTTCGTATCTACAAGTTCCGGACGATGACCGACGAACGGGCTGAGGAAGGTCCCACGCTGGCCAGAGACGACGACGAGCGCATCACGCCGCACGGACGCTACCTGCGCAAGCACCACCTGGACGAGTTGCCCCAGTTGTGGAACGTGGTGCGCGGCGACATGTCGTTCGTGGGCTACCGGCCCGAGCGCAAGTTCTTTGTCGACCAGATTATGCAGCACAACCCCGACTATGCACTTCTCTATTGCAGCCGTCCGGGAATCACGTCCGACTCGGCCATCTACAACGGCTACACCTACACGATGAACCTGATGCTGTGCCGGCTCGACTTCGACCTCGACTACCTGCGTCGCCGCACTCTGTTGCTCGACCTGAAAATACTGGTGAAGACCGTGCTCGTTTTATTGAAAGAAGAAAATTGAAAAATAAAATCCGTGAATCAATAATGGATAGTAAAAGAATTCTTTTGTTGTTGTCGCTCCTGTTCTGTGCTGCCGTACAGACGTATGGACAGTCGATGAGCGACGAACAGGTGTTGACCTTCATCCGTCAGGAACTGGAAAAAGGTTCCGACCAGAAGACCATCGGCATGAAACTGTTGCGCCAGGGCGTGACCACCGAACAGTTGCAGCGAGTGCGCAAGCGCTACCAGCAACTGCAGCAGCAGATAGGCATGGTCGACACGTCGAACAAGGTGAACGAAGTGGAACGTCAACGCCAGGGCGAACAGCAAGGCCGCGAGAACGGCTTCATGGTGCAGGGAGAGTTCCGCGGTGCCAATGGCCGCCGCAACCAGACCCAGGCCGAACGCCAGCAGGAAATGAACGACGAACTGGTCTACTTCACCGTCGACTCCATGCTGAACTACCGCAACTTCATGGAAGAATCGGTCTTCGGTCGCAACATCTTCAACAACGAACTCCTGACCTTCCAGCCCAACATGAACATGGCCACCCCGCAGAACTACCGACTGGGAGCAGGCGACCACGTGATTGTCGACGTCTGGGGAGCCACACAGGAAACCTTCGACGGCACCATCTCGCCCGACGGCGTAGTCGTCATCCCAGGCGTGGGTCCCATCAAACTGGCAGGCCTGAGTGTGGGCGAAGCCACCAACCGACTGCGCAGCAGCGTGGGCCGCTACTACCAGGGTTCGCAGGTGAGCCTGTCCGTGGCCGAGACACGCAGCATCCAGGTGCAGGTCATGGGCGAAGTGGTGGCCCCGGGAACCTATACACTCAGTGCCCTCTCCTCAGCCTTCAACGCCCTCTATGCCGCCGGCGGCATGAACGAAATCGGAACCCTGCGCGACATCAAAGTGTACCGTGGCGGTCGCATCCTTGCCGTCATCGATGTCTACGACTACATCCTCAACGGCAACACCCACGGCGACGTGCGCCTGCAAGACAACGACATCATTGTCGTGGGCCCCTACGACTGCCTCGTGGCCATCCGCGGAAAAGTGAAGCGACCCATGTTCTATGAGATGAAATCGACCGAGAGCGTGGGCACGTTGATAGACTATGCCGGTGGATTCACAGGCGATGCCTACAAGAAAAACGTGCGGCTCGTGCGCAAGTCGGGCAGCGAGTACAGCATCCATACGGTCGAAGAGTTCAGCATGCGCGACTTCACCCTGACCGACGGCGATTCCGTCTACGTCGACAGCGTCATTCCACGTTTCTCCAACATGGTCGAGATACGTGGTGCCGTATTCCATCCTGGCCAGTTCGAACTGGGCGGAAACATCAGCACCGTGCGCGAGTTGCTGCTCGCAGCAGAAGGCGTGCGTGAAGAAGCCTTCACCAATCGCGCCGTCATGCACCGCCTGAAAGACGACTATACGCTCGAAGTGATTTCCGTCGACGTGCAGAACCTGCTCGACCGCAAGATTGCCGACATACCCCTGAAGAAAGGCGACATCCTCTTCGTGCCCAGTGCGCTCGACATGAAAGGCGAACAGACCCTCTACATCACTGGTGAAGTGCGCTATCCAGGTACCTTCATCTATGCCGACAACACCTGTGTGGAAGACCTCATCCTGCAGGCTGGCGGACTGACCGAAAGTGCCTCCCTTGCCAAGGTCGACGTATTCCGCCGCATCAACAACCCCCTCGCCATCCTCGACAACGATACCATCTCCGAAACCTACTCCTTCTCGCTGAAGGACGGATTCGTAGTCGAAGGAGAAGCCGGCTTCCACCTGAAGCCCTACGACGAAGTAGTGGTGCGCAAGAGCCCCACCTACCTCCAACAGCAGAACGTGCGCATCGAAGGAGCCGTCAACTTCGCAGGCCAGTACTCCATGACCTCGAAGCAATACAAACTCACCGACCTCGTCAACGCAGCCGGCGGACTTTCCTCACTCGGATATGCCAAAGGAGCCCGACTGGAGCGCGTGATGACACAGGAGGAACGCATGCAGCGTGAGGCTACCCTGCGTTCCCAGCAGATTGCACTCTACGAAGAATCGATGACGACGGAAAACAAGAACTTCGACCTCAGCCGTGCCGACTCCCTCCTCAACATGAAACTTGACCTGGGCAACACCTATCCCGTGGCCATCGACCTGGAAGCAGCACTCGCTAAACCCAACGGCGAAGAGAATGTCGTATTGCGCAACGGAGACAGACTCATTATCCCTCAATACTCCAGCACGGTGAAAATCAGCGGAGACGTGATGTATCCCACCTCCCTGAACTATCGTAAGGGAGAAACCTTGGGCTACTACATTGACCATGCCGGCGGCTATGGCGATAACGCCCGCAAAAAGCGCGTCTATGCCATCTACATGAACGGCTCCATCGAACTGATTAACCACCACAGTCGCAAAGCCATCCAGCCTGGCTGCGAAATCGTCGTACCGTCGAAGAAGAACAAACGTCAGATGTCTACCGCCGAAACCCTCAGCCTTGGAACCTCTGCCGCATCCATCGCCACGATGATTATCACCGTGGCCAACATCTTGAAATGACAATAGATATGATTGTTATACTTTTTATTTAAAAGCAATTGTATGACCGAGAGTAATTCTTCAAAAATAACTGCAGAGAAAAATCCCGAAGTAATCGATTTATTTCAGGTTTGGAAAAGGATATGGTGTCGCAAAAAGTTGTTTTTCAAAGTTTGGGGCATTACATTTGTATTGGCATGTTTATGGATTTTACCCGTACCTCGCAGTTATGATGCCGAATTGACGCTTGCGCCAGAATTAGGTGGCGAGAATAGTGTAGGAGGATTGGCTTCCTTGGCTTCCTCTTTTGGCTTCAATATGGGCAATCTGGAATCGAGTGATGCCTTCTACCCAGAATTGTATCCGGAAGTAATATCTACCAATCAATTCATTGTTGATCTTTTGGATATTCAAGTCAAGTCAATAGACGGTACAATCAACACTAACTATTATGACTATTTGAAAAACTATCAAAAGAAAACATTCTACATGAAGCCCATTTCTTGGGTTAAGCGTCAGGTCAAAGCCTTTGTCAGTCCAAAAGAGGAAAGACCTGTAAAAGGAGACGGTAACGGCAGACTTAATCCATTCATGCTTACAGAGGATGATAATGCCATGATCGAGAGTGTAAGAAATAAAATCTCATGTAGTGTTGACAAGAAAACGTATGTTATTACAATTGCCGTTGAAGATCAAGACCCCCTGATTTGTGCTTGCTTGGCTGATTCCATACGTGTCCGTCTTCAGAATTTCATTACAGACTACCGAACCAGCAAGGCACGTGTGGACATGAACCATTACGCTCAAATAGTCGATAGTACCAAGCATGATTATTTGAAGGCTCTCAACGCATACGCACACTATGCCGATACACATAAGAATTCTGTCCTACAACTTTATCTGTCAGAACGAGATAAACTTGAAAACGAGGTGACCATGAAACTGAGCACATATACTGCCATGAACACTCAGTATGAAGCAGCAAAGGCCAAACTTCAGGAGAAAACTCCAGTCTTTACAGTGCTCAAGGCAGCAACGGTTCCTGTCAAGGCGACACATCCCAAGCGAATGCTATTCGTTATTGTAATGTTGTTCCTGGCTACAATTGTCACCATAGGTTATGTTTTTAAGGAAGAAGTCATTGAGCAGTTGTCCAACATGAAATAATGGATGCCAAAAAACGAGCCATAGTCAATACATTTGCACAGTATTCCAGAGCTGCCATAAGCACGATTATTTCGCTATATACAATGCGAGTAATCTTGGCAGCATTGGGAATGAGTGATTATGGTATATATACAGTAGTAGCAGGTGTCGTTTCTTTGTTAGGATTTATAACTAATTCTTTGGTAATTAGTACACAGAGGTTTATTTCTTATTATAACGGGAAAGGTGATGTCGAATATGTAAAAAAATTGTTTTCAAACAGTCTGTTTTTACATTTTGTCTTAGGCCTGTTTTTGGCTCTTTTGCTTATTCTCCTACAGCCAATACTGTTCAATCATGTTTTGACGATTGACTCAGAACGTATTCAATCTGCTGAAATCGTATATCTTCTTACGATTTTAATGCTTTTTATGACAATATTGACGGCTTCATTTAAAGCGGTCCTCATTGCTCATGAAAATATTGTTTACATATCAATAATAGAAATAGCAGATTCTCTGTTAAGATTGGTCTTAGTCATGCGTCTACCTCATTATGGAGGAGATTCATTGATTTTTTACTCCTGTATTATGGCAGGCGTATCGCTTGTAAATTTCATTGCATTCTCAGGCTATTCACTTGTAAAATATCCAGAATGTCATCTTCAAGGTATTTTCAAAGATTTAAGAATCTCTATCCAAAAACAGTTTTCTGATTTTGTAGGTTGGACTACCTATGGCATGGGGAGTATCATTTTACGAAATCAGGGAATAGCCGTGATTTTCAATCATTTTTTTGGCTCCATCATCAATGCTGCCTATGGAATAGCCATGAATGTATATGGCTCTGTGACGATAATTTCAACATCCATCATGAATGCTTTAAATCCTCAGATTATGAAAGCCGAAGGTTATGGTAATCGTGAGTTAATGCTTCACTTGTCTGAGAAGGAAAGCAAATATTCAGAAATGCTTTTATTGCTAATACTAACACCATTATTGTTTGAAATGCCTTCAATTCTCATGATTTGGTTGGGACAGACAAATGAAGATATGGTTTTCTTTTCAAGGATTCTATTGATAGGTTTAATGTTTGATCAGGTAACTTTAGGGCTAAATGCAGCAAATCAGGCACTTGGAAAATTGAGAAATTATTGTTTGCTCATGTATACACCCAAATTGTTGATTTTGCCTCTGGGTTATTTGATTCTTTATAACTCAGAAAATGCTAAGTACGTGATGTATTTATATTTGATAGTTGAGTTATTGGTCTCATTAATGCGTTTACCCTATTTACATGTTACGGCAGGTTTAGATATACCACATTTCATCCGCGAGGTATTCCTTCCATTACTTCCTCTTGCGTGCATACAGTTTGTAGTGGGTAGTATATGTGTGACTTTTATCGATTCACCTTTGCGTTGGATTTTGACGATAGGCCTATCTCTTTTATTAGGAACTGTTGTGTCCTACTATATGGTTTTAAATAGAACAGAAAGAGCATTCTTTTATAGTCTTATACACAAGAAAGCCAGTTCCTCTGATGCGTAGTTTAAACAAGAAAGTGCGGTATTTAAATCTATCTTCTATTAAATCATTTAAGAAGGTAGATCTATCAAGAATTGTTTCTGTGAATAAGATACAATTAGCATTGTTTTTTGCTTCACTGGGTTTTCTCCTGGCTTTCTATACTTCTCTTCGCGTATGGTTTTTATGGCCTTTTGAAAATATTTATTCAGTTATTTCCAGCCTATTCCTCTTTCTCTCCTATTTACTCTCAAATAGTTGCAAGGAAAGAGTGTTTACTAGGACAGATTTTTTGGTACCAACTATAGCCTGTGCGATAGTTTTGATTTACAATTTGTTGGTCAATGAATCCGTTCCTCTTTCATATGTGGTTTTTGTGTTTCAACTATTTATTTTCTTTATGCTTTTTCGACTTGACAAAAAGTATCATGTATGGCTGGGTACAATTTTGTGTAAGTCCATGGCTGTTATTTTGTTACTCTCGCTCCCGATGTTTTTGCTATATTTAATGGGCTTCCCGTTACCTAGCAGGAACGCAGAGTGGCACAACCTCTATTATTTTTCTAATTACTATTTCTTTTTGATTTCTGATGCCAATCTTCTTGATCTAATACCTCGTTTCCATTCCATTTTTCTTGAGCCAGGTCACATGGGCACGGCAATCGTGTTACTTCTGTCCACTCAGATAGGTAGATGGAATCGTTGGTATCATATAATCATGTTGATTGCACTTTTTATGTCTTTTTCTCTTGCTGCCTATGTTTTGCTCCTTATAGTCGTTTTTTTACATCTTTGGATACAGCGCAAAAAAATCTTTGCCAAAGCACTTGGAATTGTGGCTTTAGTTGGTGCAATAGTTGGTGGTTCATTTATTTACAATGAAGGTAATAACATGTTGAATCAACTGATTGTAATGCGTTTGGAAATTAACCGAACTGGTGACGGTATAGAAGGTGACAATCGCGTCTCACAAAACTTTAAGTCAGAATTTGATAGTTTTATGCAATCTTCCGATATTTTCTTCGGACGAGAGATGGATAATACTACATTTGGTAATGCAGGCTATAGAGTCTACCTTTATGAAAACGGCATTATCGGCTTCATATTAGTTTATCTTTTTTACATTGTTTCCATGAACAAAGGTATAGATAGGCGTACTTTTTATGCTATGCTCTTCCTGTCATTGGTTAATTTCTGGATTCGGGCCTACCCTCTTTGGTTCGGTTTTTATATTCCGTACTATATTTTGGCCTATATAGATAAAGATAATTTTAATTTAAAATCTTTGGAAAATTCATGAACGGACAAACTATAGTAACGATTGTCATGCCCGTCTTTAACGGGAAAGAAAAAGTGAAGTGTATGATAGATAGCATTTTGCTTAATCATTACTCCTGTTGGAAACTTCTACTGGTTGATGATGGGTCAGAGGAAGAAACATTGAGGCTACTGCAAGAATATGAAAAGACGGATAGTCGCATCCAATTGATATGCCGAGATTGTAAGCCAAAAGGTGCCCAGACATGTCGCAATATTGGGCTACGTATGGTTGATACCGAATATGTCCTTTTTTTTGATTCTGATGACTTTGTTGCCGATTATTGTTTACAACAGAGGGTGGAAGCAATCTCTCATCATCCTGACCTTGATTTTATGGTTTTTCCAACGGGTGTATTCATAAATGGAAAACCACATTTAACCTACCATATGCAGGACATGGGTGTACAGTTGGGTGAAGATGAATTAGCACTTCTTGCTGAACGTTTTTTGCCTTTTACTGTTTGGACTAATATTTATAGGACAGAATCCCTTCGTAGTCTTCATCTTGAATGGGATACGCAATTGCAATCATTACAAGATTCAGCCTTCAATCTCCAGGCTATAACACATGGAATGACCTTTGGTTATTCACCAACATCATCACCAGACTATTTCTATCGAATTGACCATTCTTCAACTTCAATAGCCTCCAGTATTCCGTCCAACAAACATCGAGAAAGTCACTTCTATTGGCTGAACCTGACCTTCATTTTGCTTCAAGACTTTGCTGGTCATCGTTACGACAGGAGCATATGTCGTGGAGCAATACGTCTTTATCATTATTATGGTACAAATAACATTGACCGTTCTTTTCTCCATGGAATAGTTAATATTACTCAACAATATGCGCCGTTTTGGGGGAGGATACTGAAATCTCAGGCATTGGTCTTAATTTTTTTGTCAAATATTATACCCTACAAAAGAGCGCGTCAGATGGTTTTTTACTTTTATTATCGACATCGTATTCGTCTTTCACTTAAAAAACGTTCCATTATATGCAATCAAAGACCATTATAATAGTACTTTTTACATTATTTGTTTGTATTCAGGTTCTTTCTCAGCCTGTTCCAACAAACTATATTCGTACCATCTATATTAGTAGTAGTGAAGGGAATGACCTGTTTCCAGGTACATTGACACTTCCCAGGAGGACAATTGCATCTCTTACAGACAAAGAACGCACCCAGTCACGGATTCTTTTGAAATCAGGTGATATATTTTACGAAAATATCAATAATTGTCATTATTGTGAGATAGGTACTTACGGAAAGGGGTCATCTCCAATCCTAACAGGATTGTTCATGCTGAAAAACACCAATGCATGGGAGAAACTTAATAATAATATATGGAGACTTGATTTTTCTAAGATTCAAAATTTTACAGGTTTTGCATACTCGAATCATACCTTTAATAACCAAACGGGTAACATCGGTTGCATTTATGATGCCAAAAACCGCCATATATATGGAAACCTTGTTTCTCATCCAGACAGCCTGAAATCAGACGGTGACTATTTTATTTCCAGAACTTATAAACGAGAGCAAACAGGGCCAGATACCTTTCGTTATTTATTATTTCGTTATTCCACAAATCCAGGCTTATTAGGTAATCTTTGTTTTACGGCTGGTGCCTATGGACCATCCAAACTATTTAACACCTTTTTTCACGATATATCTATTATTGGCTTTGGTTACCATGCCCTTACAGCCCTCGACTCTACCTTAGTCTCCCGTTGTAACATCGACATGATAGGAGGGAGCATACTGCTTGATTATGAGAAGTGGATACGATTTGGCAACGGTGTTGAAGTTAATGTAAGTCACCAGCCCCGTTTTAATGTCCTTGTCGAAAATTGCACCATCAGCCGAACCTATGATACCGCAACCACAATCCAAGGAAGTCGTAATTCTATACAGAATCCCGGTAATATCCGTTTCACATCCAACAATATATTGCATTGTCGTCAAGCATTTGAGTGGTATATGAATTCTGTTGACACACAACCACAATATATTGACTGTCAATTCACAAATAATATTATTATTTACAGTGGTGAAAACCTGTTCAACATTCCACACAGAATGAACGATTGTTGTTTCCTTACCTATCAGTCAAAACCCTCTTACATCGACATATCAGGAAATGTGTGCATTGGGTCAAATTATTATTGTGCAGTACGACTTGCACCCTCACTCCATGATAATAAACTTTACCTCTCACCCCAAAATTACTTGTGTATACAAGATTATTATCAGCCCCAAAATGCAATTTATCCTCATACAGAAGATGATATACAGCAATTTCGTGCATTTACAATGGATAATAGTAGTTTATTTCCTCTTACAGAAAAAATTATTAAACAATATAACTACCAACGACTAATGAAACAAATACATCGAAACATCAATCAAATAATAAAGTCTCTTAACAATCTTAACTCATAAACCATAAACAATGAAAGCCAGAGTAATAGCCCTATACCTTCCTCAATTTCACCCCATACCAGAGAACGATAAGTACTGGGGCCCGGGATTTACAGAATGGACAAATGTCGCCAAGGCCAAACCACTTTTCCGTGGCCATTACCAGCCACGAATCCCAGCCGACCTTGGCTTCTACGACCTGCGCCTTCCGGAAGTACGAGAACAGCAGGCGCAGATGGCGCGAGAGGCTGGTATCGAGGGATTCTGTTATTGGCACTACTGGTTTGGGGGAGGCAAACAACTTTTGCAACGCACCTTCAACGAAGTACTTGCATCCGGTAAGCCAGACTTCCCAATTTGTTTGGGTTGGGCCAATCATACCTGGAAGACCAATACATGGACACACGAAGGGAAACAGCGCAACGAAGTGATAGCAGCGCAACAATACCTTGGACTCGACGACTATCGTCAGCATTTTGATTACGTCTTGCCCGCCTTTAGGGATAAGCGATACATTACCGTAGACAGGAAGCCCCTGTTCCTCATCTTTGACCCCTACGATCTTCCACTCGATTTCATTCCTACATGGCGTAAATGGGCGATAGAAGCAGGCTTGACAGGCATACATTTCGTGGCTTACCTCCAAAACAGCAATGGCCGTCCCATTGTCGACAAAGACGGGAATCAAGTGACAAAAGGATATTTCTCCACAGACGAAGCCGGTAAATACTATACGTACGCCACAGATACCCTGGGCTTTGATGCCGTAATGTCCCTGGGTACATGGCGGGCAGAAGCATGCACAAAAAATCGCTGGTGGGTGGGACTCCAACGCCAACTATCATACCGCCTTGGCATTTCCATAGTCAACAAATATGACTACACGAAAGTAATGAAGCATTACTACGTACCAGAAGACTGTCGCGAGAACGTTTACCCCTCACTCCTTCCACAATGGGACCGCAGTCCGCGTTCCGGTCTCAATGGAATATATTACAACAGTACTCCAGGACATTTTAAAGAAACAATGGAACGTGCACTCCAACTAATCAAAAACAAACAACCAGAACATCGCATCCTTTTCTTGAAATCTTGGAACGAATGGGCCGAAGGCAACTATATCGAACCCGACCTTCGTTTTGGTCACGGCTATCTTGATGCCTTGCAAGCATGCTTAATTTGAAATTTGAAATTTGAAGTTTAATTTTTTATTGCTCGTAGTTTCAGTCTCCCGATAACGGGGGGAACCGAAGGGGGTATTGGGCGTGCCCCGTCTCAAAAAATCATATGCGTATCTTTCTCATAGCACGTGGACTACCCACCCATCAAGACCCACAATGGGGCTGTTTTGAACGAGACCAGGCCGAGGCACTTGCTTCCATCGGACACCAAGTAGTAATGCTCAGTGCCGACGGACGATTTATCATGCGGTGGCGAAAAATCGGCTTTACACATCAATTCCGGCACGGAGTACACTATTACAATCTCTTTCTCATGCCAAGCAAGATTGCTGGACTGTTGGGACGACGTGTCTGGCATGCCTACGAACGCTGGATGCTGCGCTTGCTCTATCGTAAGGCCTTCCACCAACAGGGAAAGCCAGATGTTTTATACAGCCATTATCTTAATGTCAGTTACTACGCACTTACATTGCATCACACCTATCACATTCCACACGTGGTCATAGAACATTGGTCCGAACTGAACAAACCCATGCTCCCACACCATGTTCAATGGCTGGGCTGGCAGACCTATCCACAAGTTGACGCCCGCATCACAGTCTCCCCCTCCCTGCAGGCTTCGTTAAAAAAACATTTCAACGTCCCTTCACAGGTGGTTTACAACATAGTCGGCTCAGAATTTCACCATAACCCCTCGATACAACCACCCCCACAGCCAGTCATATTCGTTTCCGTCGGTTTCCTCATTGAGCGCAAGCGCATTGACATCGCACTGAAAGCATTTGCTCAACTCCAGTCGAGACCAAAGACATGGCAGTACATCGTTATAGGAGAAGGAGAAAAATACCAAGAACTCAACCAACTGACCCAACAACTTGGAATTCAGGAATATGTACGATTCCTGGGACAACAAGACAAACAAAGCATAGCAAACATACTCCAACGATCTCATGCCCTGATACTTTCCTCTCAACTCGAGACATTCAGCGTAGTCTGCATCGAGGCAATGGCATGCGGATTGCCCGTTATTGCAACAAAATGCGGAGGGCCGGAACACTTCGTGCAACCCACAGACGGACTACTCTGTCCCATCAACGACGTCGATGCCATGGCACAGGCAATCAGTCACATGATGGAGCACCACGAAGAATATGACCGAAAGAAGATTGCAGAAGACTGTCAACGACGGTTTGGACCACAGGTGATTGCACGGCAACTTACCCAGGTGTTTGAAAGTGTCCTCCGTTGACGGAGCACGCGTGTCTTCCGAACTATCCTTTTTTACAATATTATGTAAAGGTGGGCTTCAGTCCGCCTCACTGTTCATGGCGTTTTTTTTATAATCGGGAAGGGGAGTTTCCATAAAAAGTGGCTGTTTATATAATAAAAAGGTTGTAATTCCGTTGTAATAATAAATAGATGGAGAGATGAATCGGCTCGTGATTATAGGTGCTGGCGGCATGGGGCGTACAATGTACGACATGGCGCGTGAAAGTGTGGGCTACGGTGAGGCGTTTGTGGTGAAGGGGTTTGTGGACGACAATGTGTCTGCGCTCAACGGTTTTGAAGGGTTTCCGCCCATACTGGGTACCATTCGTGACTACGTGCCTGACGCTCACGATGTGTTTGTGTGTGCTGTGGGTGGCGATGCCCGTCGGCAGTGCATCGAGGAAATCCTGGGTCGTGGCGGACGTTTTTTGACAATGATTCACCGGACTGCTCGTGTCGGCACGAATGTGCAGATTGGCGAAGGTACGGTCATCGGTGCTTTCACTACGATTGGTGCGGGTGCTCGTGTGGGACGCTACAACCTGATACAGTCTTACAGTATTGTAGCACACGATTGTCGTGTAGGCGACTGGAATCGTATAGATACGCATGTTACTTTGGTGGGTGGAACAACGTTGGAGAACGGTGTTGATGTTTATACTGGTGCAGTGGTGAACCATGGTGTGGTAGTGGAATCAGGTGCTCGCGTGGCTGCTTGCAGTTTCGTGATTCGCCGTGTCAAGTGTGGTACGACTGTGATGGGAAACCCCGCTAAAGTGTGGAATTTTTAATTGACTATGGACATACAAAACTTTATAGAAAATCTAAGCGACCAGTTTGAGATGCTGAGTGTGGTTCTCACTCCCGAAACTCGTTTCAGGGAGTTGGATGAGTGGTCTTCGCTGGAGGCATTGCTTGTCATAACGATGGTGGATGATGTGTATGGTGTTGTGCTGCCACCCGACGAGATGCGCCAGACGCAGACGATACGGGAACTCTATGATTTGGTTGCCTCGAAACTATGACGTATAATCCGTATTCGTTGGCTGGAAAAACCGTGTTGGTGACTGGTGCCTCGGGTGGTATTGGCCGCGCGGTGGCTGAAGAAAGTGCCCGTATGGGTGCGCGGCTGGTGCTGACAGGTCGCAACGAAGAACGCTTGAAAGAGTTGCTTGCGACACTGGAGGGCGAAGGACATGAGATAGTTGCTGCCGACTTGACGGTCGAAAGCGATTTGTTGTGTTTGACGGACACGCTGCCCGAGTTGGACGGCGTTGTCTATTGTGCTGGTGTGAGTTTGCTGAGACCGCTGCAGATGCTGAAGGGTACAGACTTGCAACGCGTGTTCGCTGTCAATGGCTTTGCACCGGTTTTGTTGTTGCGCCATTTGTTGAAGGCCAGACGGTTGCGCCATGGGGGGGCGGTTGTACTGGTATCGTCGGTGTCGGGCAACGGCAACGTGGCTGTAGGCTTTTCTGCTTACGGAGCGTCGAAGGCGGCGCAGACGGTTTTTATGGAGTATGCAGCCTTGGAACTGTCGGGGCGTGATATCAGGGTCAACTGTATTCTGCCTGGCCGTGTTGAAACGGAACTGTTGCAGAATGGAACCATGACGGCCGATGATATCGAAACTGACAGGATGCGCTATCCGTTACGTCGCTATGGTCAACCCTGTGAGATTGCTTGGGGGTGTATCTATCTCCTGTCTGATGCTGCACGATGGGTGACGGGCACGAGTCTGACTATTGATGGTGGACTGACATTGAAATGAAGTTTCCGGGGGCTGACACCCCCGACTGTGACCTTTTGGCCCCATCGGGGCTGAGCAATGAGAATTCCTTCTCTAACCTCTAACCTTTAACCTCTAACCTCTAAATGGAAAGACTTCTGCACAATAAAATATGTGTCGTGACGGGTGCCGCACAGGGCATTGGACGTGCCATTGCGGAACGCATGGCGCATGATGGGGCTGTGGTCTATGCAACTGACCTGCATGGCGGTGGGATGGACCGGTGGGCAACGACGTTGTCGGCTGACGCTTGTACGCGTGTCATACCGCTCTGTTTTGACGTAACTGATGCATCTGCCGTGAAATCTGCCATGATGCGGGTGACCAAATCGGAGGGGCGGATTGATGTTTTGGTGAACAATGCCGGTGTGGTGAGGAATTGCAGGCTGGGAATGGTGTTACGCGAGGAGACGGAACTGATGTTTCGTGTGAATGTTATTGCTGTGCTCGAATTGATTCAGGTTGTGGGTCGGCTGATGGCACGTAGCGGTGGTGGCAGCATTGTCAACATTGCCTCGATTACCGCCGTTCTGGGTTCTCCGGGGCAGGTGGCATATTCGGCCACGAAGGGGGCCGTCATTGCCATGACTAAGTCGGCTGCCAAGGAACTGGCTCCTCAGGGTATCCGCGTGAATGCCGTGGCACCTGGAATGGTGAAGACCGAACGCTTCTCCGAACTTTACGAGGCGAGTGGAGACAAAATTGACGAGCGCATCGGCCGCATTGCCTTGGGACGACTTGGCACGCCACAGGATGTAGCCAACGCCTGTGCTTTCCTTGCCAGCGACCGCGCTGCCTATATCTCGGGACAAATCCTGGGTGTGGATGGATGTGCCAGTATATAAGAAAAAAACTGTGTTACTCAATATTGACCACATAGCAAGAGAACGCTTGGCAGCCATTGATTCTGAGGGCGGCCAATTGACTTATGGTCAAATATCCGATTTGGCTCTTGATCTGCGTGAGCGGTTTGAACGGCGTTCGTTCTGTTTCATGTTGGTTGAAAACACGGTGGAATGTGCCTTGTGGATAATGGGAGCATTGGCTTCCGAACGTCTTGTTCCGCTCATCTTGGATTTCAGGTTGGACGCAAATCTTATGCATTCGCTGCTCGAAACCTATCGGCCTTCATACGTTTATACGCCCGGTGGAGGGTTGCGTCGGACGGAATACGAAGCCTCATGCAGTCTGCACGCTGATTTGTCTCACCTATTGCCTACATCGGGTTCGACGGGCAGTCCGAAACTGGTGCGTCACAAGTATGAAAACATAGACGCTGCCGCCTTGAATATCTCTACTTTTTTCGAACTGACAGAAAAGGATCGCCCGCTGTTGGTGCTGCCGCTTTACTATACTATGGGGCTTTCGGTCCTGTTCAGCCACCTTCGGGTGGGTGCCACGGTGCTGCTCACAAAGTTGAACATGATGGATGCGGGTTTCTGGAAATACCTGAGCGAGTCGAGGGCAACAAGTTTTACAGGCGTTCCATACAGTTATTATATTCTCAACCAGATGCGTTTTTTCCGTATGGATTTGCCAGACCTTGAACTTTTGACTCAGGGTGGTGGTAAGATGCCGACAGACCTTAACCAAAAATTCGCAGACTTTTGTCGGCAGACGGGTAAGCGCTGGATTGCTACTTACGGTCAATCGGAGTGTACGGCACGCATGGCCTGGCTGCCACCCAAATGGGCTTGTGAGAAGGTGGGGAGCATCGGTATAGCCGTACCTAATGCAGAATTGTCACTGGTGGACGAAAAGGGGAACAGGATTGAAGAAAACGGGGTGGAAGGAGAAATGTGCTACCGTGGCAAGAATGTCACCATGGGATATGCCAACCAGCGCGATGACCTGGCTTTGGGTGACGAATGGCATGGTTTTATCCACACAGGCGATTTGGCCGTGCGCGATGAGGACGGGTGCTATTACATTGTAGGCAGATTGAGTCGTTTCCTGAAACTCTATGGGAAGCGTTTGGGACTCGACGAGTGTGAACAAATGGTGCAGACAGAACTTGGAGTTGAATGTGCCTGTGTCGGGACGGATGAAAAACTGATTGTCTATGTTACCATAGCCCAGTTACAGCAACAGGTAAAGCAGGTGCTGGTTAGGAAGACCAACTTAGTAGCCACGTCGTTTGAGGTACGTGTGATAGATTCCATACCAAAGAACGAAACGGGAAAGATACAGTATCAACAACTGAAAAATACATGAAACAATGGAAAATGTCGAACGTCTGAACAATATTTTTAAAGAGGTTTTTGGTGATGTAAGTGACCGCCTGGGTGTAGACTTTACCAAGGACAATGTGGATGGATGGGATTCTGTTCACCAGTTAAACATCGTGGGTCTGCTGGAAGACACATTCGACCTCATGCTTGACCCTGAAGACATTGTTGCCTGTACATCGTATGAGGCAGCAAAGTCCATTCTCAGAAAGTACGAAGTGGAGGTATAGGGCATGGCGCGTTGGGAAATAAAAAATGTGCGCTTGGTTGGTGTCTCAGCCTGTGTACCTCGCCTGGTCGTGAAGACAGCCGACTACGGCATGTTTACAGCAGAAGAAGCCGAAGTCTTTGATCGTACTGTGGGCATCAAGGAGCGTCGCATTGCCTCCGCCGATGTTTGTGCCTCAGACATGTGCCAAAAGGCTTCCGAAAGACTGTTGGAAGAATTAGGTTGGGAAAAAGAGTCGGTCGATGCTCTCATCTTTGAGTCTGTGACAGGCGACTACCGCACGCCTCCGACCGCCTGTCTCCTTCAATCTCGCATGGGACTGAGTGAGAACTGTTTCTGTCTCGATCTGCCAATGGGTTGCTGTGGTTGCATGTATGCCATTGTCGTGGCTGGTAATCTGCTGACAACAGGCAACATTCGCAGGGTGTTGCTGCTTGTGGGTGACACAGCCTTGCGTATGGGCTCGATGAAAGATAAGAGCCGTGTGCCATTGTTTGGTGATGCAGGTACAGCCATGGCCCTTGAATTCAATCCCGACGCTCCTCAAATCATTGTTGATTTCCATACTGACGGAGGTGGCTATGAAGCCTTGATGACACCCCATGGTGGTTTCCGTCATCCATTCACCGCTGACTCGCTGGTGGATGAGGATTTTGGCAACGGTATTGTTCGTGCTCCTATGCACACGATGATTGATGGCATGAAGGTATTTACCTTCGCCATTTCTAAACCACCACGCTCCCTTGCTCAGTTCATGGAGGATTACCAGATTGATAAAGACAATGACATAGACTTTTTCCTGATACATCAAGCCAATAAGTTGATTGTTGACCGCGTGGTGAAAAAGTTGAGACTGCCACAGGAAAAAGTCCCTTACAATTTGGAGGAGTTTGGGAATTTGGGAGGAGCCTCCATCCCTTCTCTTATGGTGACTCGTATTCGGGAAGCCATTATGGGACAAGAGTCCATTCATCTGCTTTGCTCCTCATTTGGACTGGGACTGAGTTGGGGCACAATGAAGTTGGATGTGGCTCAACTCGTTGTACCCGAACTCATTGAAATTTGAGAGATTATCAATGAAAATAAAAATTCTGTTATTGGGCGGTGGTTTTCAATGTCTTTCTGCAGCACATAGTTTGAAAACTGTTGGTTTCGAGGTTATTGCTTTCCTCGTCAGAGGAACTGAGGCTCAATTTTCGCGATTCATCGATCTGAAGGTCTATCCTCCATGCAATGTCCAATCTTCTGATTATTTACAGTTTCTTCTTAGTTATTTAAGACACACTCCTTGTTCTGTCATAATCCCTATGACAGATAAGCATGCTGCTTTTCTGAGTCATTATAAGCAGCAAATAGAATCAGCATCTTCTGCCATATGTGCCGTTACTTCAGAACCATTGTTTTCTCAGGCCAGTAACAAAGGTAAGTTGATGGAATTCTGTCGGCAACATGGGTTTCCGCACCCTCGTACCTTTCTGCTTGACAAAGACAATTTGGAAGATTCTGCTGCCTATGTCGGATTTCCTGCGTTGATAAAACCTGACAACTCTGTTGGTGCAAGAGGAATCACTTTGGTCAGAAATGTAGATGAACTAAAACGAATGTTCCGACCAATCTCAGCACAGTTCGGTTCTTGTTCCTTGCAGGCATATATACAGACTAATCTTGGGACGCCTTACTACAATGTTATGATTTACAGGAATAGGGAAGGTGTGATTCTCAATTCTGTCGTTATTGAAATCTTACGTTATTATCCTTTGCGAGGAGGCAGCAGTTCATTGTGCCATACGATTGACTCGCCAGAGTTAGTTCATTTATGCACTGAAGTCCTCAATGCCATGAACTGGCATGGTTTTGCCGATTTTGATGTATTAAAGGATGAAAACGGTGATTATAATATTATTGAAATCAATCCCCGTTTGCCGGCATCTGTACGTGCCGCAGAGGTCGCAGGGGTTAATTTCCCTGAAATTATCGTGAAAGATTCCCTTAGGCTAATTGTCAATACCTCAAAACCTCAATTGGATATATTTCTTAGATATTTGGGTTTGGATTTGTTGTGGTTTTTTCAATCTCCCTATAGGTTTAAGACACAACCCTCGTGGTTTAAGTTTTTGGGAAACAGGATTTATTATCAAGAAGGAGGTTGGACTGATTATAAAGCCATGTTTTTTTCATTGTTTTTAGGAATGAAAAAAGTCTTTTCCTTTTCTTTTCGTCAATCTAAAAAAGGAATGAACAGATGAATATTCTTAGTTTTGATATTGAAGAGTGGTATCTGCGTAAAGAGAAATTTGCAGGTAAACATGTCAACTACTCCGACCTTGATGTAAAGTTGGAACAATTACTCTCGATATTGGAGGAAACTCAGCAAAGAGCCACTTTTTTTTGTCTCGGAAAGTTAGCCGTGTTTTTTCCTGATGTAATAAGGAAGATTTCTGCTTGTGGGCATGAAATTGGGTGTCACTCTGATTCACATTTGTGGTGTAATAAAATGTCGGACAAAGAGTTTGAAGAAGATACCCACCGAGCCATTGACAGTCTCCAACAATGTATTGGAAAGAAAATTCTCAGTTATCGTGCTCCTGCTTTTTCCATTGGAGAACATAATTTACATGCTTTTGAAATTCTTCTTAACCAAGGTATTGTCTACGATTCTTCCGTCTTTCCTGCTTATCGAGACATTGGCGGATTCCCAACTTTCGGAAAGAGTGCTCCTACACTTGTACGGACTAAAAGTGGGCAATTAAAAGAATTTCCGATACCAATCATTTCTGTTTTCGGGAAGAAAATGGCATGGTCTGGTGGAGGCTATTTTCGTATGTTTCCATATCCTTTTGTTTCATATCAAATGAATCATGCAGATTATGTGATGACTTATTTTCATTTGGCCGATTTACTTTCTTCACCAAAGAAAATGATGTCTAAAGCGGCATATGAGAATTATTTTAAGGAGCCGGGCACACTAAAAAATCGTGTTCAACGTTACTTAAAGAGCAACATAGGAACAGGAAATGCCATGCACAAACTTACAAAGTTGCTGAATCAGCATCGTTTTGTTAGTATTGAAGAGGCTGGGAAGCAAGTTCTATGGTGTAAGGCTGAACTTCTGGATATTAATCATGTATAAAAATCACATCAAGCGATATATAGATTTTACTCTTTCATTTATTGCAATCATTCTCATAGGCTGGTTTATTCTTTTAGTCGCTGTTGTTTTGCATTTTGCTAATCACGGCGAGGGTGTTTTTTTTACGCAAGAGCGCCCTGGTAAAGATGCAAAGATATTCAAGTTGGTCAAGTTCAAGACCATGCGTGATATCAGGAATGAGAATGGTGAAATGCTACTTGATAAGTATAGGATAACGCGGGTGGGACGCATTGTCCGTTCCCTTTCCATAGATGAGTTGCCCCAGTTATGGAATGTTTTGCGGGGAGAAATGGCTCTTATTGGTCCTCGTCCTTTGCTTGTGAAATATCTCCCTTTGTATTCTCCCGAACAGATGCGGCGTCATGACGTGAGGCCGGGTATTACGGGATGGGCACAAGTGAATGGACGGAATGCCATTACTCATACCAAGAAATTTGAGTATGATGTGTGGTATGTCGACCATCTTTCTTTCCTCCTCGATTTGAAAATCTTCTTCCTGACTATCAAGAAGGTGTTTGTGCGTGAAGGCATTTCTGCAGAAGGACGCGTTACGCATGTTGCATTTGATGGTACGAACTAAATTCTTACATCTTTCTGAAGTAGAGACGAAGTGTTTTGGATGTAAGCCGCATGTGGCTGGAGTTGAGTTGCTCAATATGGTAGCCTTCACTCAAGTTGTTAATGCCGAAACGGTGGAGTTGTTCGTCATTGGTGAGGATGAAGTCGCCGTCCATTTTATCGTAACCTTTGGCATCACTCAACTTTAGGCTGTCACCTACGTGTGTGAAGCGGAAAAGGAACACATCCAGAGCCGGGTCTTGGTTGTCGCAGACTGAAAGTAGATTGCCTTGCACGGCCCAGAACAGGCTTTGGTATGTCAGGTCGGATTTGCCTGCTGTTTCCAGTGTGTCGACAGCGTGCAGTTTCCAATAGCCTTCGAGGTCTCCGTTGTCAAAGGTCTCCAGGTCGCATCCGGTCAAGAGCGAATTCATTAGGAATGGGACGATGAGCCATGTTATTTTTTTCATTGTTTGTTCCTCCCGCTTTTAGTTGTTAAGAAGCCTTGTTTCTTCAGTGTCAGGGTGGCTCCAAAGTTGTTGCCGATAATTTTGCCTTGGTCCAGTCCGACACCCATTCCGATTTTCCATCCTTTCATACCTTGGTCTGTCAGGTCATAGTTGGCTTCAGCCAGCAGACTGGTTTCTGTCAGGCGTTTATAGAAAGGTGCCTTGTAGGTTCCCAGTCCTTCCTTCCATGTGGCAAGGAAGCGGTAGCAGAGTTGTTTTGTGGGGCGTCCGCTGAATCCCAAGTGAAAGGCCATGAAACGGTTGTCTGTCACCTTGATTTGCCCCGATTCGTTGTAGATGGGTGAGGTGAAGAGTGGATTGCCGATGACTTGTCCCCAGTGTTGCCATCCTGGATAGAAGTCGTGGTTGTAGTAGTTGTCTTTACCGCCCAGGTGGTCCGAGTTTCCCGGGTTATGGTCGTGGTAGATGGGACCGCTCTGGTATTTAGTATAGATATATTCCAGTACAATATCTCGCAACCACGTGCCCTGTTTCAGGTTGATTTCAGTGCCGAGCATCATGTCGCGGAAGTCGTACAGCAGGTAGCGGCGTTTTTTCTTCACGTTCCATTCGTTGCCTGTACCATATCCGTCGTAGTCCAGTAGGAACATGCCCGATTGGTCTTCAAAGAAATGGTCGATGTAGACTGAGGCACGCCAGTTGCGCTTGTCGTAATTCACCCGAATCATCCAACTGCCCAGTTGGTTTCCCTCTACGTTGGTGTAGCCGAACTGACTTTCGCCCACGTCTCCTCCTCCGGGGATGAAGGCGTTCCAAAAGGATTTCAGCCCGGTTCCGTTTTCTGTGATGAAGGGGATGCCCTTCTTGGACCATTGGTGGCATGTGCCGCCGAAGAGGGTGGCCATTTCCAGTCCTGCCTCGAGCGAGAGGGGATAGTCGTAGTCTTCGTTGTAGATGCGTAGATAGCCGGCTTTGGAGTGATAGAGCAAGTTGTCGGTATAGTTCGACAGTTTGTTGGTGAAGTCGTGCTGCCAGTTGTCGTCGGTCATTTTTCCGTAGGCGATGTGTCCCTTGATTTGTACCCATCCGCGTGTGAGTGGTACGTTCCAGTATTCTGGCAGCCCGATGCGTACTTGTGGCACTGGGCGTGCATTGATGCCCAGTGTCTGCGAGCCTGTCGACAGCAGGTTGTTTTTCATTTCCATGGGGCGTTCCTTGGCTCCGACTGACAGGCCGACGGCTTTGTAGCGGAGGTCGCCGTAGAGTTGCTGCACAACGAGTTTTGATGTGTAGTTGGCGGCCACGGCAAGGTCGGCTCCATACCCCAACTGCCAGTTGCGGAGGGAGTCGGCATGGGTGTCACGGAAGAGTCCGCCGCGCAGGTAGGCCGAGTTGTTTTCCACCGACGAGAGTCCCTGCTGGTTGGCTGTGAGCCAGAAGGGTGCGTAGTCGCCTGTGCTGGCTGTTGCGCTCACTTCCGTGTTGTATCTGATGTCGCTCAGAATACGCGTCATGCCTTTGTTTGTCTCTTGGGCATGGACAGACAATGGCATGAGCAACATGAATGCGACAAGTTGTGAGTGTCTATTCATATTCGGTATGTGTAGATGGGTTCTATTTTGCAAAACTGACGGCACGTGTCTCGCGGATGACCGTAATTTTGACTTGTCCCGGGTAGGTCATTTCGTCCTGTATCTTCTTGGCAATCTCGTTGCTGAGGGTTTCAGTCTCCTTGTCGCTGATTTTGTCGGCTCCGACAATGACGCGCAGTTCTCGTCCGGCTTGTATGGCGTAGGTTTTGGTCACGCCTGGGTAGGAGGCGGCCAGTGACTCCAGGTCGTTGAGGCGTTTGATGTAGGCTTCCACGATTTCGCGGCGTGCGCCGGGGCGTGCGCCTGAGATGGCGTCGCACACCTGTACGATTGGCGAGAGCAGGGTGGTCATTTCCATTTCGTCGTGGTGGGCGCCGATGGCGTTGCAGATGTCGGGCTTTTCCTTGTATTGCTCGGCCAGTTTTGCTCCGTAGAGGGCGTGTGGCATTTCGGGGTCTTCGTCGGGCACCTTGCCTATGTCGTGCAACAGTCCGGCACGTCTTGCCTTCTTGGGGTTGAGTCCCAGTTCCGAGGCCATGACTGCGCAGAGGTTGGCTGTCTCGCGTGCGTGCTGCAGCAGGTTCTGACCGTAGGATGAGCGGTACTTCATCTTGCCGATGATGCGGATGAGTTCGGGGTGCAGTCCGTGGATTCCCAGGTCGATGGCGGTGCGCTTGCCGGTTTCCACGATTTCTTCCTCCACTTGTTTCTTCACCTTGGCCACGACTTCTTCGATGCGTGCCGGGTGGATGCGTCCGTCGGCCACCAGTTGGTGCAGGGCCAGGCGGCAGATTTCGCGGCGCACGGGGTCGAAGGCTGAGATGACGATGGCTTCGGGTGTGTCGTCTACGACGATTTCAACTCCGGTGGCTGCCTCGAGTGCACGGATGTTGCGTCCTTCGCGGCCGATGACACGTCCTTTCACTTCGTCTGAGTCGATGTGGAAGACGGTGACGGAGTTTTCGATGGCTGTCTCGGTGGCCACGCGCTGTATGCTCTGGATAACGATGCGCTTGGCTTCTTTGTTGGCTGTCATCTTGGCGTCGTCAATGATTTCGTTGATGTACTGCTGTGCCTGTGTCTTGGCTTCGTCTTTCATGCTTTCGACGAGGTGTTCCTTGGCTTCCTCGGCAGAGAGTCCGCTGATGGCTTCGAGTTTTGTGCGTTCCTGTTCTTGCAGTTTGTTGAGTTCCTCGGCCTTCAGTGCCAGTGCCTTGTTCTGGCGTTCGAGTGTTTCGCGCACGTTGTCGTTCTCGACCTTCTTGCGCTGTATGTCTTCCTGTCGCTGGTTGAGGGATATTTCGCGCTGTTTCAGTTTGTTTTCTGCCTGCTGCAGTTTTTGGTTGCGCTGTGCTACTTCTTTTTCCAGTTCGGCTTTCTTGTTCAGGAATTTCTCCTTGACTTCGAGCAGTTTGTTTTTCTTGATGGTCTCGGCCTGTGTCTCGGCTTCCTTGATGGTTTGTTGGTACTTTTGTTTCACGACGTATCGGAAGATGAGGTAGCCCAATGCTGTGCCGACGAGCAGGCAGACAATGGAGGAAATTATGGTTACTGTGTCCATAGGGTTGTTGATGTTGTTTTTTTTTGGTGTTAATAATTGGTATTAAGTGGGCACGACATCCGGGGCTGGTGGCTCTGGATGAGGTGCGCCAAGTTGTGTCTGTTGCAGTGTGGGAAGAGTGGGAGGGAACGTGTCAGGCGTCGCGCTTGTTGGCCAGGATTTTGTCTATTTCCTGTTCCAGGTCGGCCATCATTTGGTTGTAGGGTTCGGTGCTGGTCTTGTTTTCGGCGTTGACGGCATCGACCGCTGTATAGAGCATAACCATGGCATAGTAGTATTTGTCTGTGGGCAGGTTGGGATAGCGGCTCCTCAGTGTCCTCAGGCGTTCCTGTATGAGTTTGGAGGCATCGCGGTATATTTTCTCCTCGTCGGTGCTGTTGACGGTGAGGGGCAGGTCGATGCCTTCTATGTTGACGGTTATGTTCAGTTTTCGTTCCATGTTCTCTTTTCCTTACTCTTGTGGCCTGGCACTTTCATGGCTGAGTCCTGCTGCGTGGGGTGTCTCAGAATTCGGTGCTGAGCAATCCGATGCACTTGTTCACTTCGCGCACCAGCCTTGTGATTCGCTGTTTGGCGTCTTTCAGTTCCTTGTCACTGATTTCTATCATCTTGGCCAGTTTCAGATTGGAGTAGTCGCTTTGGCTCTGGCGGAGTTCGGCTCGCAGTTGGGAGATTTCCTCGTCCTTGCGGTCGAGTTCCAGGTACAGGTCAGCGTTCTCTTTCTGCATCACTTTGTGCAGGGAGAGTAACTGCCTCACCTTGGCATCGAAGTTTTTCATTTGTCTTCTCTCGTCGTCCGTCATGGCCTCGGCTGTTGTTTTTGTTTATTTTTTCATCTTGGCCTCTGCTTCCTTCACTTGCTCCTGCGAGGGTGCCGGCTCTTTCTTGGCCAGGATGATGACGTTGTAGATGTATTCTGCCGCCCACTGCTGGGTGAATCCCAGGGACTTGGTGTAGCGGCGCACGTTATAGACCGACTTGCGCGTCGATTCGTCGCTCCAGTCGTCTTTGTTGAAGATGTCGTCCACCGTCTTGTCGGTCATGGTGTGCATGGCCTTCTTGAGGAATCCGGGGACACGTATTTTCCACTTCATCAGGTTGCCCACCAGCATCATCAGTTCCTGCGAGAAGCCTTGGAACTGGTACAGGTAGTTGGGCACATCTTGCTGCCGGCGGCATCCTTTCTTGATGCTGCCGTCTATCTCCTTGAAAAAGTTGTCGCTGATGCCGTACAGGTCTTGCAGCAGTTTCTTGCAGGCCTTGCGCTCGGCCCATCCCAGTTTGTTGTTCTGGGTGGCCACGTGCAGCGACCGCTTGAAGGCCAGCATGTCGGGCAGCGAGCCGATGTTGCTGATGCCCAGGTTGGCTGCCAGGCTGCTCTGGAAGTACACTCTGATGAGTGTCATGAAGTCTTCCATGCCTCCGACATTGTTCTTTTCTTTTTTCTTAAAGATATTTGAAAAAAAACTCATTATCTGTTTTTGTTTGACTATTACAGGATGTATTCCTGCAATTTCCTGCAAAGATACACAAAAATGTGAAAAGCGAAAAGCGAAACGTGAAAAATGTGGGGCGTGGCGAATGAAAGTGTGTGGAAAACGGCGAAAACAACTGTGGCATTGCTGGAACGCGCGGCGTGCGGACGGCGGAAATTACCTTTTCTCAACCTGAAACTTCCCCCTGCCACACATGAAAGTTCACTGCGGTGCAGAGGAAAGTATAAATCAAATATATGATTTATATAAATCTAACGTATGATTTATACAAATCAAAGCCATGATTTATATAAATCATATATTTGATTTATACTTTCCAGTTAAGATGTCTTGACTTTCCTCTGCGGCGGTGCCGACTTTCGGGTGCAGACGGTTGAGGTATCTGCCTGTCTGCCTTTTCTCTTTGCCGCTGCTCATTTTTCCTTTCGGGTGCTTTTGGGTGTCGTTTCTTTTTTCTATTTTTGCATGGATGAATGGAGTGGGGTGGCGACCTGGGGCGTGTCGGCAGGTTGTATGTGTCGTCCTCGTGCCGTTATATATATAAGGAAGCAGACTGTTATAATTGGAAACAGAAAATAGTTATGATTGTTTATCCGAATGCTAAAATCAACATTGGCCTCCATGTGGTGGAACGCCGTCCCGACGGCTATCACAATCTGGAGACGGTGTTCTATCCCATCCAGTTGCAGGATGCGTTGGAGGTGGAGAGTGGTGAGGGCGGTGCCGGTTGCGACTTGCGTGTCAGCGGTCTGTTGCTGGGCGGCAGCCCTGACGACAATCTGGTGGTGCGTGCCTACCGCTTGCTGCTGCGCGATTTTCCCGACCGCATGCAGCGTGTGCAGGCCCACTTGTTCAAACATGTGCCCACAGGGGCCGGGCTGGGTGGCGGCTCGTCCGATGGTGCTTTCATGCTGAAGGTGCTGAACGCACGCTTTTCGCTGGGACTCAGCCTCGAACGGCTCGAGGCCTACGCTGCCCAGTTGGGTGCCGACTGTCCGTTCTTCATCCGCAACGAGGCTGTCCTGGCCCGTGGCATCGGCAATGAGTTCAGTCCCGTCCGTCTGTCGCTCGCGGGCAAGATGCTGGTGCTGGTCAAGCCCGACGTCTTTGTCTCGACTGCCGACGCCTACCGCCTGGTAGTACCGCGACGGCCCGAACAGTCGCTCGAGACGGTGCTGCAACGGCCCGTCGCCGAGTGGAAGGACGTAGTGGTCAATGACTTCGAGGCCAGTGTGTTCCCGAAATATCCCGAGATTGCCGCCATCAAGGACCGCCTGTACGACTTGGGTGCCCTCTATGCCTCGATGTCGGGCAGCGGCTCTGCCGTCTACGGCATCTTCGAACGTCCGGTCGACCATGTCGACGAGATTTTTGCCGGTTATTTCTGTCGTCAACGCGAACTATCATGACTCCCCAGGAAGAAATACTGCAGTTGCGTGCGCAACTCCACCAGCACAACTACAACTACTACGTGCTGAACCAGCCCACCATCTCCGACTACGACTTCGACCAACTCATGCACCGGCTCGAAGACCTCGAGATGTTCTATCCACAGTTTGCCGACCCCAACTCGCCTACGCAGCGAGTGGGCAGCGACCTCAGCCAGTCGTTCCGGCAGGTGCCCCACCGCTATCCCATGCTGTCGCTGGCCAACACATACAGCGAAGCCGACGTGCGCGATTTCTACGAACGTGTCCGTTCCGGACTGGGCGGCGAACCGTTCGAGATTGTCGCCGAGATGAAGTACGACGGCCTGAGCATCTCGCTCACCTATGTCGACGGCCAACTCACCCAGGCCGTGACCCGAGGCGACGGCGAGAAAGGCGACGACGTGACGGCCAACGTGCGCACCATCCGCAGCATCCCCCTCACCCTGCGGCCCGGCTCCGACTATCCCCGCGAGTTTGAGATACGCGGCGAAATCCTCATGCCCTGGACATCGTTCGAGGCACTCAACCGCGAGCGCGAGGCACGCGAAGAACCCCTCTTTGCCAATCCACGCAATGCAGCCAGCGGCACCCTCAAGTCGCAGAAGTCGGAACTCGTGGCACAGCGACGCCTCGACGCCTATCTCTATTACCTGCTGGGCGACGAACTGCCAGCCGACGGCTACCACTACGAAAACCTGCAGAAGGCACGACAGTGGGGATTCAAGATTTCCGAAGGCATGAAGAAATGCCACAGCGTCGAAGATATCCTGGACTTCATCAACTACTGGGACACAGAGCGCAAGAACCTGCCCGTGGCCACCGACGGCATCGTGCTCAAGGTCAACTCCCTGCGCCAGCAGCGGCAACTGGGCTACACCGCCAAGTCGCCTCGCTGGGCCATCGCCTACAAGTTCCAGGCCGAGCGAGCCTGCACGCGGCTGGAGGAAGTGACCTACCAAGTGGGACGCACGGGAGCCATCACCCCCGTGGCCAATATGCAGCCGGTGCAACTGGCCGGCACCGTGGTCAAGCGTGCCTCACTCCACAATGCCGACATCATCCGTCAACTCGACCTTCACCTGGGCGACATGGTCTACGTCGAGAAGGGCGGGGAAATCATTCCCAAGGTGGTAGGCGTCGACAAAACCCGACGCTCCCCCGACATGCAGCCCGTCCAGTTCATCAAGACCTGTCCGGAGTGCGGTGCCCCACTCGTGCGTATCGAGGGAGAGGCGGCCCACTACTGTCCCAACGACACCAGTTGCCCGCCCCAGATCAAGGGACGCATCGAACACTACATATCGCGACGTGCCATGAACATCGAGAGTCTCGGTCCCGAGACCGTCGACGACTACTATCAGCAAGGACTCATCCGCGACGTGGCCGACCTCTATCAAATTCAGCCACAGCAGATTAGCGGTGTGCGCGGCACCAAGGAACGTTCTGCCCTGAAGATTGTGGAGAGCATACGGCAGAGCACGCAGGTGCCCTTCGAACGCGTCGTCTTTGCCATCGGCATCCGCTTCGTTGGTGAGACGACCGCAAAACTCCTGGCCCGCCATTTCCACTCGATGGACACCCTGCGTCAGGCCACCCTCGACCAGTTGCTCGAAGTGGAGGGCGTGGGACAGGTCATCGCGCAGAGCGTCATCGACTACTTCCATGAACCGCGCAACGTCGAAGTCATCGAACGGCTGCGACAGGCAGGCGTGCAGATGGAAATCTCTGCCGACGAGTCGGCAGGCGCCTCCACTGCACTCGCAGGCCAGTCGGTGGTCATCAGCGGAATCTTTACCCACCACTCGCGCGACGAGTACAAGGCACTCATAGAGCGTCATGGCGGCAAGAACGTGGGCAGCATCTCGGCCAAGACCTCCTTCGTCCTTGCCGGCGACAACATGGGCCCTTCCAAGCAGGAGAAAGCACGGAAACTGGGCATCCGACTGGTCAATGAAGACGAATTTCTGCAAATGATTGAATAATAATCCTTAAGGACCTTAACGACCTTAAGGACCTTTTAATTTAAAAAAAAACAACTATCATGTCAGAGAAACTCATTCGTCACAGCGGCAACTATCGCAAACTGCTGTCATACCAAAAGACAGAAGTCATCTACGAAATGACGTTCTACTTTTGCCAGAACTATCTGCAGCATGGAGACCGGACCATCGACCAGATGGTGCAGGCTGCACGTTCGGGCAAGCAGAACATCATTGAGGGATGTGCGGCATCGGCAACTTCGGCAAAGACCGAAATCAAGTTGCTGAACGTGGCAAAAGCCAGTTTGCAGGAACTGTTGGAGGACTATGCAGACTATTTGCGCACGCGGCAACATCGGCAGTGGGACGAGGGCTCGGCAGAGTGGATGGCCATGCGTAGGTTGGGCAAGGAACACAACGATGCACCGTTCTTCATGTCACTGTGCGAGACACGTCCGCCAGAGACCATTGCAAACATGGCCATCGTCCTTATTCATCAGGCTGACTATCTGTTGTTCAAGCAACTGGAGCGGCTGGAGAAAGATTTCATTGACCAAGGCGGTTCCTCAGAACGCATGATGCGAGTGAGAAAGGAGCACCGAGGTTTCTGAAAAGACCTTAAAGTCCCCTAAGGTCCTTAAGGTCCTTAAGGTCCTTAAAGTCCTTAAAGACCTTTTCAAAAAAAAACAATCAAAACAATGAAGAAATTATTGCTACTTTTTAGTTGTCTGGTGGGCATGACCTTTACCGTGACATCCTGTCTCGACAATGACGGAAACAAATCGAACGTGACGATGAACTATGTGGGCCGCTGCGTCGACGTGCAATTCACGGATGAAAACGACGAACCACTGCACGATGTGGTGGTCAGTGCGTTGGGCACGCTTGGGCTGGAGGGCGAATCCTCCATGTTCTCCGAGCATGTCGAACTGGACTACAACAGCCAGTCGGCAGCCAATGCACTGTGCGACCAGCAGGCCTGGCAGACCTACCGTACGAAGGTGAGCCTCGCGGACAACGAGGCGGTGACTGCCGCACTGTTCCAAGCCTTCTCCGAAGACAAAGAGTGGACGGGCTTAATCCCTTCGCCTGCCGACATGCCTGTCCACGACTTCACGGCCAGCCTCTGTCTGCTCAGTCCCTTGCAAATCTTCCCTCTCGACACCTTCTATGTTTCTTTCAAGAAATAAATGCGCGGCACTCTGCATGTGCCTTGTCTCCACCTCAGTGGCGCAACCTCGCTACGACGAGGTGCACATGCAGCGTGAGCACTTGGGACGCGGACTGGCGGTCGTGGCCGATAATTCCGACGACAGCCTCGTCCTGTCCTGGCGTTTCCTGAAAGAAGACTCTCTACAGACGAGGTTCAATGTTTATGCAAATAATAAACGGTTGAATCCAAGAGCGATAATAAACTCCACCTTTATGAAAACTTCAAGAGCCGTACTGTCGGAAGACAGCACGGTTTTTGAGGTGCGGACCCTTGACAACGGTGTCGAGAAACACCGCTGCGACGGCAGGTTCACCGTCGTGGGAAATCATCCTGTCCCCTATCTTTCCATTCCCCTCAACAAGCCGTACGGCGGACAGACCCTGGACGGTCGCCGTTACGGGTATACGGCCAACGATGCCAGCGTAGGCGATGTGGACGGAGACGGTGAATACGAAATCATCCTGAAGTGGGAACCCACCAATGCGCACGACAATTCGCAGGAAGGCTATACAGGCAACGTGCTTGTCGATGCCTACCGGCTGACAGGCGAACAACTGTGGCGCATCGACCTCGGATGCAACATCAGGGCAGGTGCTCACTACACCCAAATGATGGTCTACGACCTGGACGGCGACGGACGGGCAGAGGTCGTGATGAAGACTGCCGACGGCACACGCGACGGAGTGGGGAACTGCATTGGAGACTCCCTGGCCGACTGGCGAATGGACATGGAGCAGCCACGTCACATTGCAGGCAAGTCGACTCAACGCGTCAGCAGGGTAATGGGCAGAATCCTCGATGGCCCCGAATACCTGACGGTGTTCGACGGACTGTCGGGCCGTGCCCTCTACACGACAGACTACGTGCCTGCCCGTGGCAACGTGGCCGACTGGGGCGACAACTACGGCAATCGCTGCGACCGTTTCCTGGCATGTATCGCCTATCTCGACGGCCTCCGTCCCAGTGTGGTGATGTGTCGCGGCTACTACACGCGCACTGTGTTGGCAGCGTGGAACTGGGACGGACGTGAACTGACGCAACGCTGGGTGTTCGACACCAACCAACCACAGTGGCATGCCTATGCCGGACAGGGCAATCACAACCTGCGCGTGGCCGATGTGGACGGCGACGGCAAGGACGAAATCATCTACGGAGCCATGTGTGTCGATCACGACGGACAAGGGCTCTACACCACGGGTATGGGGCATGGCGACGCCCTCCATCTCATGCCTTTCTACAGCGACAGCACCAGCCTGCAAGTGTGGGACGTGCACGAGAACCGTCGTGACGGCTCCGAACTGCACGATGCACGGACCGGACGCGTCATCTTCCAACTGCCCAGCCACATGGATGTAGGACGTGGCATGGCTGCCGACATCGACCCACAGAGCGATGGGGTGGAGATGTGGTCGAGCGACTCACATGGCATTCGTAACGTCAAGGGGGAAGTGGTGGCAGCGGATGTGCGCATTCCCGTGAACGCTGCCATTTGGTGGGACGGGGACCTACAGCGCGAACTGCTCGACCACGTACAGATTTCCAAATACGACTGGAAAGAGAAGCGATGTGATGTCATAGCCGATTTCAGCGGCGAATGTGCCTTCAACAACGGGTCGAAGAGCAATCCATGCCTGTCGGCCGACATCGTGGGTGACTGGCGCGAAGAACTCATCGTCCGCACCCGTGACAACAGCGAACTACGTATCTATGTCACCACTATACCCACGCAATTCCGCATACCCTGCCTGATGCAGGACATTCCCTACCGGCTGGGTGTCGCCACCGAAAACGTGGGCTATAACCAACCGCCCGAAATGGGACAATCAATTGAACGCCATCATGGACTATCAGAAAATCATTGATAAATACTATCCGGCTTCACGACCAGCCTTGCGACAGATACTCATGGTGCACAGCCGCAGTGTGGCCGACAAAGCCCTTGACATTGTCCGACGACATCCCGAACTCGGTGCCGATGCCCAGTTCGTCGAAGAAGCCGCCATGCTGCACGACATCGGAATTTTCCTGACCGATGCCCACGGCATCCAGTGCTTTGGCAGCGAACCCTATATCTGCCACGGTACACTCGGTGCCTGCTTGCTGCGTCAAGAGGGCTTTCCGCGCCATGCCCTCGTGTGCGAGCGGCACACGGGGGCCGGCATTTCCATCTGGCAGATTGAGCAGCAGCACTTGCCGTTGCCACTGCGTGACTTGTTGCCTGTCAGCATCGAGGAAAAGATAATCTGCTTCGCCGACAAGTTCTTCTCAAAGACCCACCTCGACCGCGAAAAAACGTTGGAACAGGCGCGTCGCAGCCTTGAGAAGTTCGGAGAGGAAGGCCTCGTGCGTTTCGACCGCTGGAGCCAACTATTCCAAACCCCGGCTTAAGACCTTAAGGTCTTTAAGGTCTTTAAGGTCCTTAAGGTCTTTAAGGTCCTTAAGGTCATTTTTTCAGGCTATTCCCTTTATGTCGCAGCCATTTTGTTTATTTTTGCATTTGAATAAGACAAAACAACAAAGATATATGAGAAAGACATTGTTTGGCAGTTTGCTCTTGTTGATGGCAACCTGCTTCCCAGCGAGCCTCGATGTTCAGGAAACATCCGCTATGCCTACAACCTGGTGACCCTGACCCCCCTGTCACCACCAACTGCCACCTCATCGTGTCGACTGCCGATGGCAACCACGTGGCCTATGCCTTTGCCGACCAGGGTTCGTTTGATTTTCGGGGCGCGTTTTTTCTGTTTTCAGTTTATTTCCTTACCTTTGTCCTTCGGAAAGCAGTTGGACGGTCTGTCGCCGGCCAGTAGGTGCGATGGCTGCAAGGCCGCGAACCGAACGCGGGAGGAAAGTCCGGGCAGCACAGGACATCCCACTTCCTAATATAGAAGCAATCCGCGAGGGTTGAGCAGTGCAGAAGAAAAGAACCGCCAGCCGTGGCTCTATGTTCACGGGTGGTAAGGGTGAGAAGGTGGGGCAAGAGCCCACCAGCGGCGTGGTGACACGTTCCCGGCTGTGCACCTTGGGGGCTGCAAGTTCATGTAAACTGGCGCTGGCACAGGTGGCTGCATTACGGTGTGGGTACCGATGCCGATGAGGGTTGTCCGCCCAAGCCAGAGGGTAGAACGCTAAAGCCACGTGGTGACACGTGGCGTAGATAAATGACAGACGCCCAGGCTTCTTTTGGTCTCCGCTCGTGCTGGGGCCTCGTCTGGGTACAGAACCCGGCTTACAGGCCAACTGCTTTCCTTTTTTATGATTTTTTTTAATAGGTTAATAGGCTGAATTATGATAGGTTGGAAACACATTTCTTTGCTATTGTCGTTTGTGTCAGTTTTCTCTCTGTCGCCTGCCCAGCACCCTTTTGAGGGCAAGTTTGAGAACAAGGAACTGGATGTGCGCGCCGTCCTCAATCTGTACGAGTCGTCCCTGCCAGTACCAGGCTTGGAGATAGAATCCTGCTATGGGTATGTGCAAGGCAACATCAATGGCATGTGGGTGGTGCTGAAGGTGAAGGAACTGAACGGGACACGTGCCGTGGTGCGTGCGGTGTCAGAACGTGGAAGCGATGCGCAGGACTTGTTGATGGAAACCACAGCAAAGGGTTTGTCGGTGAGACAGGTGGACGGTGCCTACATCAAGGGAGTGAAGAATCGGAAGTATGTGAAACTGCCAAAAACATTTGTGTTGACTCGGAAAGATGACTGAGACGAATGACTGGTTGCAACGTGAACTGAACGACTCGCAGCGCGAGGCGGTGGAGTATTGTGACGGTCCGTCGCTGGTGATTGCCGGTGCGGGGTCGGGCAAGACGCGTGTGCTGACCTACAAGATAGCCTATCTGTTGCAGCAGGGATATGAACCTTGGTCAATCCTGGCCCTGACCTTCACCAACAAGGCCGCCGACGAGATGAAGGGCCGCATTGAACGGCTGGTGGGTGCCGAACGGGTGCGCTACCTGTGGATGGGCACCTTCCATTCGATGTTTCTCCGCATCCTGCGCTATGAGCACGAGGCTGTGGGCTTCTCGTCCAATTTTACTGTCTATGATGCCGCAGACAGCAAGAGTCTGCTGAAGGCCATCATGAAGGAAATGCAACTGGATGACAAGCAATACAGGCCGTCGACGGTGCAGGCCCACATCAGCAATGCGAAGAACCGGCTGGTTACCGCCGAGGACTACAAAGCCAATGCTCAGAACTATCAGGCTGACTTGCGCTCGAAGATGCCGGCCATCGGTGAGGTCTACCAGCGGTATGCGCAGCGGCTGCGCCAGGCCGATGCGATGGACTTTGACGATTTGCTGCTGGCCACCTATCTGCTTTTTCGGCAGCATCCAGACATCTTGCGTAAATATGCAGAGCGTTTCCGATATATTCTGGTGGACGAGTACCAAGACACGAACTATGCCCAGCATCAGATTGTACACCAACTGTCGAGTATCTACCAGATGGTGCAGGTAGTGGGCGATGACGCTCAGAGCATCTATTCGTTCCGTGGGGCCAACATAGACAATATCCTGAGTTTCGACCAAGTCTATCCGAACAGCAGACTGTTCAAACTGGAGCAGAACTACCGTTCGACAAAGACCATTGTCGAAGCAGCCAACAGCGTCATACACAAGAACCGCCAACAGATATACAAGCAAGTCTATTCCGAAAAAGAAGAAGGCGAGAAGATTCACGTCATCGAGGCCTATTCTGACATAGAGGAAAGCCAGATTGTGACCCGACGCATTCAGGAACTGCGCCGACGGGAGAGAACCGGCTTTGCGGAGTTTGCCATCCTATACCGCACCAATGCACAGAGTCGTGTGTTTGAGGAGGCCTTCCGCAAGCAGGGATATCCCTATCGCATTTACGGCGGACTTTCATTCTACCAACGGAAGGAAATCAAGGATGTCATTTCCTATTTCCGACTGACGGTGAATCCCAATGACGAGGAAGCATTCAAGCGAATTGTGAACTATCCGGCTCGCGGCATTGGCAATACCACAGTGCAAAAGATTGTCGACTGTGCCAATGTCAATGGCGTGAGTCTGTGGTCGATTGTGGAGCACCCTGTTGAATATGGTCTGGCTGTGAACAAGGGCACCCTGAACAAACTGGATGGGTTTTGCAGCATGATTCGTTCTTTCCGCAATATGTCGCAGAGCAACTCTGCAGAAGTGGTCGGGCGTCACATCATTCAGCAGAGTGGAATCGTGAGTGATATATATAGCGACATCACTCCAGAGGGAAAGGCCCGACAGGAAAACCTGGAGGAACTGGTGAACGGTCTACAAGAGTTTTGCAGTTCCCGACAGGAGGAAGGCAATGAACATGTGCTACTGAACGACTATCTTTCCGAAGTGTCCCTCCTGACCGACTTGGACAGTGACATGGGCGACTCGACCGACCGCATCACCCTCATGACCATCCATTCGGCCAAAGGACTGGAGTTTAACACCGTATTTGTAGTGGGACTGGAAGAAAACCTCTTTCCCAGCCAACTGGCCAGTGGCAGCATGCGAGAGATGGAAGAGGAACGCCGGCTGTTCTACGTTGCCATCACCCGTGCCCAGCGCCATTGCTTCCTGACCTATGCCAAGAGCCGTCTGCGCTATGGAAAGATGGAGTTTGGCAATCCCAGCCGCTTCATTTCAGATATTGACCCGTCCTATCTGGACAACTGTGCCAGTGAACGCACGGAAAAATCTCGTACGAAGTCGGCTGACATAGAACTTCCCTGGAAGACTACCCGGACATTCCAGCAGAGGGAACCCTTGTTGCGTCGTGTGAACCCGATATCCGTCACCAGTAGTCCTCCCTCTTCGACGTTTCCTGCCTCTGCTCCCCCGTCTGAGATGTTGGCAGTGGGGCAGCATATTGAGCACGAGCGGTTTGGCTATGGAGAAGTCATCAAGGTTGAGGGCACAGGGGAGAACACCAAAGCCACCGTCACTTTCCAGAACGTAGGCACAAAGCAGTTGCTGCTCAAGTTTGCCCGTTTCAAAATTGTGTGAGAAAATTTCAAACTTCAAATTTCAAACTTCAAACTTCAAGGATGATACCCAATCCCTGCTATGTCATAGAGGAAACGCTGCTGAGGCGAAACCTTGAACTCATCAGCGATGTGGCGCGTCGGGCCAATGTCGAAATCATCTTGGCTTTCAAGGCCTTTGCGCTTTGGAAGACCTTTCCCATCTTCCGCCAGTATATTGCTCATACGACAGCCAGTTCTCCCTACGAGGCCCAGTTGGCCAAGGAGAAATTTCAGAGTCGGGCCCATACCTATTCACCGGCCTACGAGGATTCCACTTTCGATACCATCTTGGCGTGCAGCAGCCACATCACCTTCAACTCTCTGTCGCAGTTCAGTCATTTCCACCCACGCATTGCCGGCTACCACGACTGGCCCATCTCTTGTGGACTGCGGATCAATCCTGAATATTCCGAAATAGAAACCCTGCTGTACAATCCCTGTGCTCCAGGCAGCCGCTTCGGGGTTCTGTCAACTTCACTACCAGCCCAGTTGCCTCCCTCCGTCGAGGGCTTTCACATCCATTGCCATTGTGAGAGCAGTGCAGAAACCTTCCAGCGCACTCTTCAACACATCGAACAGAAGTTCTCGCCATGGTTCTCGCAACTTAAGTGGATAAACTTCGGTGGTGGTCACTTGATGACTCGGAAAGACTATAACATCAGCCTACTGGTTGATACACTCAAGCAGTTTCACCAACACTATCCCCACCTGAAAGTGATTCTTGAACCAGGGTCAGCCTTCGCCTGGCAGACCGGCTACCTGGCTGCCCGAGTGGTTGATATTGTCGAGAACGGTGGCATCAAGACAGCCATCCTGAACGTAAGTTTTACCTGTCACATGCCCGACTGTCTTGAGATGCCCTATCAGCCAGAAGTCCGTGGAGCCATGCCTTGCCCTTCAGGTACGACCTCTTTCTCTTCCGATGCCTATGTCTACCGGCTTGGAGGCAACTCTTGCCTGAGTGGGGATTTCATGGGTGATTGGGCATTTGACCATCCCCTTGCTGTTGGCGAAACCATCATTTTCGAAGACATGATACACTACACTACGGTCAAGACCCACATGTTCAACGGCATCCATCATCCCTCTTTGGGAATGCTCCATGCCGACGGCACTTTTGAACTCTATCGTTCGTTCAGTTACACCGACTATCGCGACCGAATGAGTTAGAAAGCCTCTCCTCGCTCCTGAGGCGGGGCACGCCCGATACCCCCTTCGGTTCCCCCGTTATCGGGGGACAGAAACTACGAGCAATGGGACTCTTGACTCTTGACCAAATATTTCAAATTTCTCATCGTTTGGCTTTGCCGACGCTTTCGCTCGTCGAAAGAAACTTCTCGCTTCACTCTTCACTGTGTTAACATTCAAGAAAAGTCTTTCCGAGATAGGCAACTATGTCCTGCTCATGGGCCGCACCCTCACGCAGCCTGACCGCTGGCGTATGTTCTACAAACGCTATGTCACCGAGATGTTCCAACTCGGCTACAACTCCATCTCCCTGGTTCTCATCATCTCCTTCTTCATCGGAGCCGTCATCTGCCTGCAGATTAAACTGAACATCCAAAGTCCTTGGATGCCGCAGATGGTTGTGGGCTATACCACCCGCGAAATCATGCTTCTCGAGTTCTCCTCCTCCATCATGTGCCTCATCCTCTCTGGAAAAGTCGGGTCGAACATCGCTTCCGAACTCGGAACCATGCGCATCACCCAGCAGATAGACGCACTCGACATCATGGGTGTCAACTCTGCCAACTACCTCATCCTTCCCAAGATACTGGGCCTCATCACCATCATGCCCATCCTCGTCACCCTCAGTGTCTTTTCTGGCATCATCGGTGCCTATGCCACCACCCTCATGGGCACTACCACCGTTCCCGAACTCAACGAGGGCTTCCGCTATGCCTTCAATCAGTGGTTTTTCTGGTGCGGCATGATTAAGGCCATCGTCTACGCCTTCATCATCACCAGCGTCTCGGCCTACAAAGGCTATACCGTCCAGGGCGGATCGGTCGAAGTGGGCAAAGCCTCTACCGATGCCGTCGTCACCAGCAGCATCCTCGTACTCTTTGCCGATATTTTCCTCACACAAATGCTAACTTGACGCCATGATACAGGTTCAACACCTCTACAAGTCCTTCGACGACAAGGACGTCCTCAAGGACATCAACGCCACTTTCCAAAACGGTAAGGTCAACCTCATCATCGGACAGAGCGGCAGCGGCAAGACCGTCTTGATGAAAAACATTGTCGGACTCCTCACCCCCACCAGCGGCAGCATCCTCTACGACGGACGCGACCTCTGCACCCTCAGCAAGCGTGAGCGCATCCTGCTGCGGCGCGAGATGGGCATGATATTCCAGAGTGCCGCACTCTTCGACTCCCTCACCGTTATCGACAATGTCCGTTTCCCCCTCGACATGTTCTCCGACCTCACCTTCGAACAGCGGCAACAGCGTGCCCGCCAGTGTCTCAGTCGTGTCAACCTCACCGGTACCGACGACAAACTCCCTGCCGAACTCTCCGGAGGTATGCAGAAACGTGTAGCCATCGCACGTGCCATCGCACTTGCACCACGCTACCTCTTCTGCGACGAACCCAACTCGGGCCTCGACCCGCAGACCTCGCTCATCATCGACGACCTCATCGCCTCCATCACCCACGAAGACAAGATAACCACCATCGTCAACACCCACGACATGAATTCTGTCATGGGCATAGGCGAACACATCATTTTCATCAGCCAGGGACATGCTGAGTGGCAAGGCAGCAACACCCAAATCATGGAGTCGGACAACCAGCCGCTACAGGACTTCATCTTTGCTTCCGACATCCTGCGGCAGGCCAAGGAAACGTACAACAGCAAAACAAGGAACAATACTAATTAAATAATGAACAATGAAAACTTCTTTCATACTTCAAACTTCAAACTTCTCATCGTTCGGCTTTGCTGACGCTTTGGCTCGTCCAAAGAAACTTCTCGCTTTACTCTTCACGCTTCATTTTCTCATGGTCACGACAGCCAGCGCACAGACAAGTTCCATCATCGATATCGACCTTTGGCCCGAAGGACTGCCCAACACCAACGGTATAGACAAGACACAACCTTTCGACGATGCCCGGCAAAACTATAAGCCCACACTGCGCATCTTCCTGCCCGATTCGGCCAGAACCAACCACAAGGCCATTCTCTGCCTGCCAGGAGGAGGCTATTCTCACTTGGCCATGCAGCATGAGGGCTACGACTGGGCCACCTACTACAACCAGTTGGGGTTCACCCTGGCCGTCCTCAAATATCGTATGCCCTACCAGCACCCCGAAGTGCCCATCAGCGACGCAGAAGAAGCCATGCGGCTCATCCGCAGCCACGCTGCCCAGTGGCAACTCGACCCCCAGGCAGTCGGCATCATGGGCTCCTCCGCAGGCGGTCATCTCGCCACCACCCTGGCCACCCATTCCGACCAGCGTCCTGCATTCCAGATACTCTTCTATCCCGTCGTCACCTTCCAGTATGCCACCACTCACCAAGGTTCGCGTCGAAACCTCGTGGGCGACGATGCTCCCCAGACCCTGATTGACCTATACAGCAACGAACAGCAGGTCGACAGCCTCACACCTCCCGCCATCATGCTTCTCTCCGACGACGACCGCCTCGTCCTGCCCCAAAACTCCACCGACTACTATGCCGCTCTCAAGCGCCACCACATACCTGCCACCCTCCACATCTATCCCTCCGGAGGTCACGGATGGGGAATCCGTCCCACCTTCCGTCACCACCAGGCCATGCTCACCGACCTGGCCGAATGGCTCAGCACAGTGAAATGAAAAATGAAAACCTCTCATCGTTCGGCTTTGCCGACGCTTTCGCTCGTCGAAAGTCATCGCGAAGTGCTTTGGCTCGTCCAAAGAAACTTCACGCTTCACTCTTAACGCTTCTCATTTTTCACTTCTCACTTTTTACTTTTCATTCTTCCACCTTACCGAAGAACGCCAAGAGGCGGACCTTCACCGTCCTTACCTACAACTGCGAGAATGCCTTTGACACCCTCGACACCCCCGGCCACAGCGACGAATCCTTCCTGCCCCAGGGTGAATACCACTGGAGCCGCTGGCGTTACTTCCGAAAACTGCAACGCATGGCACAAGTCATCTTGGCTGCCGACACCCTCAAGCCCCTCGACATCGCCATCCTGCAGGAAGTCGAGACCGACACCGTGCTTCAGCATCTACTGCATCGCACCCAGTTGGCAGGGATGGGCTACGACTATGTTATGACCGATTCCCGCGACGAGCGCGGCATCGACGTGGCCATCGTCTATTCACCCTTCACCTTTCAACCCTTGGGCCATCAAACCATCGGCCTGTCCGACACGTTCTTACGCACACACAATGTAAGCCCCACACGCGATGCACTTCACCTGTGGGGGCTGGTTTACGGAGGTCGCGACACCCTCGACATCCTGGCCGTCCACATGCCCTCCAAGTTAGGCGGAGGCGAGGCCACACGAAAACGCAAGGAAATGACACGCCTTTTGGAAACCTACGTCGACTCGCTCCTTCACCACCGCCGACAACCCTACATCGTCATGGCAGGCGACTTCAACGATGCGCCGCGAAGGGGAGTGTCCGGACTCACCAACCTGATGCAGCGAAAGCGGGGAGGTTCCTATAAGTACCAGGGCCGCTGGGAGTGGATAGACCAGATGCAGGTTTCCCCCCTCTTGGAGCCGTTCGGCAGTTTGCATCTTCTCGACCTGCCCTACCTGCTCGAGGACGACACTACGTGGGGCGGCAAGAAACCTTTCCGCACCTACCTCGGCCCGTACTATCATGGCGGCTACAGCGACCACCTGCCCGTTACCCTCACCCTCGATTGGTAAGGACAGAACTCTTGAGATGTAACAAAACCACCTTCTACTCCCATCCTAACTTTCCTTTTCTGCACTGGAAAGTTTTTTTGTTGCGCTTGGAAAGTATAAATCATATATTTGATTTATACTTTTGTGTGCAGAGGAATGCACTTTACGGTGTGGATGGCTGGAGTTTGAAGTTTCTTTGGACGAGCCAAAGCACTTCGCGAAGACTTTCGAAGAGATAATGCGGACGAGGACGTCCGCGGTCCCAAAACACTTCGCGATAACCGCGGTCCCAAAGCGTCGGCAAAGCCGAATGATGAGAAATTTGAAATTTTTGGTCAAGAGTCAAGAGTCAAGAGTCCCATTGCTCGTAGTTTCTGTCCCCCGTTATCGGGGGACAGAAACTACGAGCAACGGGAAATTTCAAATTTCAAATTTTTCTTTTCAACTTTTTCTTTCCTTGTTGGATGACGATGCCGCTGTAGGTGTCGTCTACGGGCTGTCCGTGCAGGTTGTAGGCGGCTTGTGCTTCGCGTCTGGTGTTGCTTGTTGTGTTGTTGGGTGTTCCCTTCACTGCGTCGGGCTGCTGGGGTGTGAGGCGGACGTTGTCGAAACCGATGATTTTCTCTGAACCGTTGCTGTTGTGTACGGCTGAGAGGAAGACGGTGGTCGGGGCGTGTCCGTCGCTCTCGAACTCTACCGACACGTGTTGCCATTCTTCTTTGTTTTCGATAGCGGGAGCCTGAATGTTCAAGCCTGTCTCGAGTGCCACTCCGACGCTTATGTCGCCACCCAGCCCGCTTTTCCATACATCAGCATCCAGTGTGTACTTACCCTCGGGCAGACGAATTTCCTGCTTGAGGGTGAGGGTCGATGTGCCCCAGTTCTGCCGAATCCAATAGGTTTGTCGGGAGTCGGGTTCGTCGTCGGCTGTGGGTGGTGCGGGGCGTGAGGCGAAGAAGTTGCTGTAGTAGGGGTCTCCGCTTTTCAGTGCGGTGAGGTCGTTTTCGTTGCGGTTGGCATGGTCGACGGTCCATCCTTCGGGCTGGTAGATGGCTCGGTCGGACGCTACGCCGTTGTCCTGTATCTTGGTGTACGATGCTTCGAAGTCGCCGTTGGTCAGGGTGGTGGGCAGTTCTTTTTCTTCGTATCCGATGCCTTGCAGTTGGCAGATTTCCTCGCGGGTCAGTGCGACGGAGTAGAGTTGGAGTCGGTCGATGGTGCCGGCGAAGTCTTGGTTGTCGGCTGCATAACTGGTGTCCCACCACTGTGTGCGACCGATGTAGTTGCGTGTGTCGGCGGCCAGTTGTGCCAGTTGGTAGGGCTCTGTCTGGTTGGCCGTTCCGCTCGCTATGTCTTCGCCGTTGACATGTATTTTCGTGGTTTTTGTTGCTGCGTCGAAGGTGACGGCCAGGTGGTATTCTTGGTTAGGTGACAACTGTTGGGGTGCGTTGACCATTGTCGTTGTGCCGTTGTTGTATTTGATGCCTGCCGAGAGGGGGTTGACTCTGAGAAAGAGGCTGTTGCCCGAACCGGAGCCGAAATCGTAGAAGCGTGGTTGTTTGGTCGATGTGGTTTGTTTGGCAGTCAGCAGTACGGTGTAGGAGCGCAGGCCCGCGAGTATTCCTTCGGGTGCCAGGCCGAACTTGTTTTGTGCGAAGGTGGCGGCTGTGTTGCCGGTCAGGTCCAGGTTCTCGTGCTCGTAGCGCAGGTTTTGTCCGATGTTGCGGGGGTGTACGGTCACGTCGAACGTGCGTTCTGCCTGGCCGCAGCGTGCTGTCAGTGTCACTTGTGTGTCCTCGGTGGGAAAGTTCACGGTGCCTCCGTCGGCCAGTAGGTCGGGTGCCGACGATGTCCATTCCACTGTCTGGTTGAGCACCAGGGTGGGGAGCACCAGGTCTGTATATGTCTCGTCGGGCAGGTTGATGGTCTGCAGGGCTGTCTTGCCCATTTCCTGCTGCATTTCTTTCTGCATTTCCCGGACGGTGGCCTGTACGGTGGCGGGCGATTGGCACACGTCGGTCAGGTTGGTGGCCAGGACTGGGTGGATGGTTCCCGGGGTATACTCTCCGGAGGTCATCTGTGTGGTCTCTATCACTTGGTCGACCAGTCCGTTGCGGTAGGCGGTCAGCACGTGTCCGTCGTAGGTGAGTGTCAACACCCAGGTGTCTACCTTGGTGGGGTGGTTGTCGCCGCTCGTTCCTGTCGAGAGGGTTGCCCAGTCATCGCTGGTGAGCAGGCGGTTGGTGCTCTTGTAGGCTGCCTGGCCGATGGTGATGACCGGACACTGGTCGGAGGCGTCGATGCTGTATGTCATGTTGCCGATGGTGAGCAGCGTTCCCTGGTAGTTCGAGGCGTCCATGGCAAAGGCGACGGACAACGAACTGCCTGCTCCGAATTCCGTTCCCGGCAGGGTCGGTTCCGTCCCCACGGTCAGTGTCTCCTGCCACTGGTAGTCGGCCATGACGCTGGTGGGGAATCCTTTCGGATAATTCTTCTGCACCATCCAGTAGTAGTAGTCGCCGTTCATCCACAGCAGCCGCATGGGGCTGTCCTTCGAGCCGGGCAGGATGAAGGGTCGCACGTTGTTCTTCGCCGAGGCGGTCGTCAACTGTTCGCTGCCGCTCACTGTGCCCGAGTCGTCCACGGTGTAGCGCCAGATTTCATACACGCCGTCTTTGTTGTAGGCTCCGTTGGTCGTCGGTATGGCCAGATAGAGTTGGTTGATGTTGTCGGGGTCGATGGCCATGCCGCCCGTGTAGCAACGCTCGGTCGAGTTCCAGTTCTGGTGGAAGGCATGGCCTGCATACTGCACCCACGTGCGCTGCCACTGCGTTCCCGTCCAACGTCCGTACCAGTAGACGTGCGAGGTCTTGGCGTCGTCGATGTGGGTGAAGGCGATGACGGGGTTCTCGTCTGTGTCGAGTGTGATTTGCCACACCCAGTTGCGTATGCCGGAAGTCTGGTCGACCACGGTGTAGGGATAGTTTGAAGCGTAACTCGAGGTCTTGTTCACGTTGAACACACCGTCCTCAGTCCGCTTCAACTCCGTGCCCTTGATGTCGCGCAGGATGGGTCCGTTGCCGTGGTTGATGTCAATCACGTTGAAGTAGAGCCAGTTGGGTTGCTCGTTGTCGGGGTGGCCGGTGGTGTAGGTCAGGTAGATTTTGTCCTTGCCGTTCGACTGGTATTTTGCATAGGGGCGTGCGCCTGTCGACTGCACAATCTGCTTCGGACCGAAGTCGAACTGTACGTCGTCGTTCGCGTCGGGCATGGTGAGCCGCGCGATGGTCGGGTGCCAGTTGATGCCGCGCCAGCACAGGTACCAGTGGTCTGGGTCGTCGCTCAGGATGAAGGGCGATGGGTAGGTGGTGTTGTTGGCCGTGGCCAGTCGCTTTTCCTCGCCCAGGGCCGTGATGTCGCCCTTGCTGCGCGAGATGCGGTAGTAGAAGGCCGCCTCGTCGGTGTGGCGGCTGTAGATAATCAGCACACGCTCGTCGGGCAGCACCAGGAACGTCGGGTTGTTGTGGTCGTCGGGCTGGAAGTAACTGCGCACCAGCACGTCGGTCTTGCGGCCTGTCAGCCAGTCGTATTGCGTGGCCTTCACATTGCCGTGCACGTCGATGTAGCCGATGTACGTGGCATTGATGGTGCCGCTTGCGTTCTCGTAGTGGATGGCACGCGGGTCGGCAAACCAGCACCACGCACCCTCGTCGTTTATCACTGTGCCGTTCAAGTTGGCACTGCCTGACTGTGCCCATGCCGTTGCATGCAGACACAGCATGCAAAGAGTCAAAATCGTCTTCATGCTTACTGTTTCTTGGAATTTTACATGACAAAGATAGTTAAAACAGCGCGTACAGAGCAACTTTTTACCTTTTAATTTTTCCCTTTTGATTGATACCTGTCAACTTCATCCTCCCACGCGCGCGCGTTTCCTTTTATATATGTTATATAGATAGGTTGACTGCACTGGAAAGTTCAGTATTCCACACTGGAAAGTTATTTCCAAGCGCAACGAAAGTATAAATCAAATATATGATTTATATAAATCATACGTTTGATTTATATAAATCATGGATTAGATTTATATAAATCATATATTTGATTTATACTTTCCTCTGCAGACGAGTGAACTTTCCTCTGCAGACGAGTGGACTTTAAAGTTTGAATATTGAAATTTTCATTGCCCTGGGAGCGCGGACGTCCCCGTCCGCAGAAATTTGAAGTTTGAAGTGGAGCGCGTGCGTGCCCCGTTCTAAAACGTAAAGCGTGGAGCGAATTTTTCACTTTTCACTTTTCACTTTTCACTTTTCTTGTTATATTTGCAGGAAACGTGCAGAAACTAAATAACCAAAAAGAGTAAATTACAGATTATGAGACGTAAAATGTTGTGTGTCGCTTCACTGTCGGCCCTGCTGATGGCAGGCGAAGTGCAGGCGCAGAAGGTGAACATGTGGAACAATCCGCGTGTGAACAGTGACAGGAGACTGGCGAATGTGTCGGACTTCTTCGCCTACGAGTCGGAACAACTGGCGCAGGACGGCAAGAAGGACAAGTCGAAACGCTTCCTGAGTTTGGACGGCAAGTGGAAGTTCCACTTTGTGCGCAATGCGAACGAACGCCCCATGGACTTCTACGAACCGAAGTTGAACGACGCCTCGTGGGGGTCGATGCCGGTGCCCGGAATGTGGGAACTGAACGGCTATGGCGAGGCCATCTACGTGAACAACCAGTATGCGTGGCGCAACGACTGGGAGACCAATCCGCCCGTGGTGCAGGACCTGAACAACTGGGTGGGTTCGTACCGCCGCCAGGTGAAGGTGCCGGTGGAGTGGGACGGTCGGCAGGTCATCATGCACGTGGGTAGCGCGACGAGCAACGTGCTGGTCTATGTCAACGGCATGTACGTAGGCTACAGCGAGGATGCGAAGGTGGCGGCAGAGTTCGACGTGACGCCCTACCTGAAGTGGGGCGAGAAGAACCTGATTGCCATGCAGGTGATGCGCTGGTGCGACGGCAGTTACCTGGAGGACCAGGACTTCTGGCGCCTGTGCGGACTGGCGCGCGAGACCTATCTCTACGCCCGTCCGAAGGCACACATCGAGGACCTGTATCTGCAGCCCGACCTGGTGAACAACTATCGCGACGGCGAACTGAACTTCCGACTGCGGCTGCGTGGCGTCGAAGGCAAGACCTACCGCCTGAGCCTGCGCGACGCGGGCGGGTCGGTGGTGGCCCAGACAACCCTGACGGGCGGCACCGACGTGAAGGCAGAGCCGACGAGTGAGATGGACTTCAACGCTGAAGGCCAACTGAAGGTGAAGGACCCGAAGAAGTGGACCGCCGAGACCCCCAACCTCTACCAACTGTTCGTGACCCAGGAAGACACGTCGGGCGTGATGGAGGTCGTGAAGCAGCAAGTGGGCTTCCGCAAGGTCGAAATCGCCAACGGCCAGTTGCTGGTGAACGGACAGCCCGTGCTCATAAAGGGTGTGGACCGGCACGAACTCGACCCACAGGGCGGCTACGTGGTGACGGTGGACCGCATGATTGAAGACATCAAGGTGATGAAGCGACTGAACGTGAACGCCGACCGCACGTGCCACTATCCGAACGACCCACGCTGGTACGAACTGTGCGACCGCTACGGCATCTATGTCACGGCCGAGGCCAACATCGAGAGCCACGGAATGGGCTACGGAGAAAAGACACTGGCCAAGAACGACCTGTTCCACGATGCCCACATCGAACGCAACCAGCACAACGTGCTCGTGCTGAAAAACCATCCCTGCATCATCGTGTGGAGCCTCGGCAATGAGGCCGGATACGGCAAGAACTTCGAGGATGCCTACGAATGGGTGAAACAGTACGACGAGACCCGCCCCGTGCAGTACGAACAGGCCGGACAGAACGGCAAGACAGACATCTTCTGCCCCATGTACTACGACTACGAACCATGCGAGAAATATGCCCAGGGCGACAACCCGCGGCCACTCATCCAGTGTGAATATGCCCATGCCATGGGCAACAGCATTGGCGGATTCAAGGAGTATTGGGAACTCATCCGCAAATATCCCAAGTATCAGGGCGGCTACATCTGGGACTTCATCGACCAGGGACTGACAGCCAAGAGCAAGGTGACGGGCAAGAAAATATATGCCTACGGAGGCGACTTCGGACGATTCCCCGCCAGCGACAACAACTTCAACTGCAACGGTGTCATCAATCCCGACCGCGTGCCACATCCACACGCCTACGAGGTGCAGTACTACTACCAGAACATCTGGACCACACTGACCGACAAAAACAGCGGAACCATCGAGATATACAACGAGAACTTCTTCCGCACACTCAAGGATGTCACCCTCCACTACACCATCGAGGCCGAAGGACAGATGGTGGAGAAAGGCAGCATGAGCCTGAGTCAGCACAACATCGCCCCACAGAGCCGCAAGGCACTCAAAATGGACGCCATCAGCCGCGCACTGCACAACAAGAAACTGCTGGGAAAGGAAGTGGTGTGCAACCTGAGTTACACGACCGACGTGGCCTTCTCGCTGCTCAAAAAGGGCGACGAGTTGGCACACGAACAATTCGTGCTGACCGACTACGACTGGGACAAGAACATGCAGGCGGCCAACGTCAACACCGAAGTGAAACTGGAAGAACACGTCGCCTATGCCGTCTTCCACACCGACAAGATTTCCTACACCTTCGACCGCGCAACCGGCTATGTCGCCTACATCGACCAGGACGGCAAACCCTTCATGGAAGACGGCTACCAACTGCGCCCCGACTTCTGGCGCGCCGCTACCGACAACGACCATGGTGCCAACTTGCAGCGACGGTTCAAGGCCTGGCACAATCCCCACATCCAACTCAAGCAGTTCGGCTATGAGCGACAGGGCAACAACTACGTGGCCCATGCCACCTACGAAGTGCGCGAACCACAGGCACAACTCAGCATCACCTACACCATACAGCCCGACGGAACCATGACCATCGACCAGCAACTGAAGATGCCGGAGAAGACCGAACAGACAGCCAACAACGAGAACGACCAACGACGAGGACGCCATGCCGGAACCGACGTGACACCCCTCAGATACGGCATGGAACTGCAGATGCAGAAGCAGTTCGACCGCATCGAATACTACGGCAAAGGACCACAGGAAAACTACATCGACCGCAACAACTTCGCCCAACTGGGCGTCTACAAACAGGACGTGAAAGACCAATATTGGCCCTACGTACGTCCGCAGGAGTCCGGCAACAAGACGCAGGTACGCTGGTGGCGAGTGACCAACAGCCGCGGACAAGGACTCGAGTTCCGCAGTGACAAACCCATGGAGTGCTCAGCACTGCCCTACCTCACAGACGACCTGTCGGTCGGAGACGAGAAGGCTCAGCACCACTCAGGCGACCTGACCGAACGCCCCTTCACCAGCGTCCACATCTCACAGCGCCAGATGGGTGTCGGATGTGTCAACTCCTGGGGAGCATGGCCACGCAAGGAATATCAGATGCCCTACGAAGACTACGACTTCCAGTTCATCATCCGTCCTGCAAAATGAGTGCAGATAGCAAAGGACTAATTTGACATAATAGAAGAAAGCGGCGTGACATCCACTGCATGTCACGCCGCTTTCTTCTATACTATTGCTATGTATATAAGATGTAGTTCGTTCCCCGAAATACAAAGGGGAAATTAGTCCAGTCCGAAGAGCAGTTTGAGACCACCGTCTACACCGCTGAATCCCATGAAAGCCATGGACAGCAGGCCGGCAGTGATGAGGGCGAGGGGAGTGCCTTCAACCGCCTTGGGCACTTTGTTCATAGCCAGTTGCTCGCGCATGCCGGCAAAAAGTACCATGGCAAGGTAGAAGCCCAGAGCCGTAGAGAAAGCATAGACAACGCCCTGCAACAGATTGTAGTCCTTCTGAATCACAAGGATGGCCACACCGAGGATGCAGCAGTTGGTCGTAATCAGAGGAAGGAACACGCCGAGTGCCTGGTAGAGGCTGGGAGATACTTTCTTCAGAATGATTTCCACCATCTGCACCAGTGCAGCAATGACGAGGATGAAGGCAATCGTCTGCAGGTAGCCCAAGTTGTTGGGGTCGAGCACAAAGTGCTGGATGAGGTAGGTCACGATGGTGGCCAGTGTAAGCACAAACGTCACGGCCATGCCCATGCCGGAAGCCGTAGACACTTTTTTGGACACACCGAGGAAGGGGCAGATTCCGAGGAACTGCGACAGCACGATATTGTTGATAAATATGGCTGTGATGAAAATAAGAATATATTCCATATCGTTTTATGCCTTTCTGATTTTGTTTACTACTGCAATAAGATAGCCAAGGGCGATGAATGCTCCCGGTGCGAGGACGAACATGAGCATGCCGTAGTTCTCACCTTGCAAGGTAATGCCGGGAATACCAAAGTCGTCGCTCTTGAAGATAACACCCGTTCCGAGCAGTTCGCGGATGGCACCGAGCAGCGTGAGCGCCATGGTGAAACCGAGACCGATGCCGATTCCGTCAAAAATAGAGGCAACGGGAGAGTTCTTGGCAGCAAAGGCTTCTGCCCGACCCAGGATGATGCAGTTCACCACGATGAGCGGAATGAAGAGGCCGAGCGTCGCATAGATACCTGGCACGTATGCCTGCATGAGCATCTGCAGCATGGTTACCAAACTGGCGATGACGACGATGTAGGAAGGGATACGCACCATGTCGGGTACGAGATTCTTGATGAGCGAGATGATGAGATTGCTCAGAATCAGGACGAACATGGTGGCGATGCCCATGGAGAGTCCGTTGATGGCGGACGAAGTAGTTCCGAGGGTGGGGCACATGCCGAGGAGAAGCACGAACGTAGGATTCTCCTTGACGATGCCGTTCATCAATATTTTGAAGTTACTCATAATTCTTTCAATTACTTTGCCTGTTCCGTAGCACCGGTGGTGCCGTCAGCGGGTTTAACAATGATTTCGTCGTAGGCGTTCTGGATGGCCAGCAGGAAGGCACGCGAGGTGATGGTCGAGGCGGTGATGGCGTCGATGTCGCCACCGTCCTTGCTCACGGTGAAGTTGCACTGGCCGGGATTTTTACCGACGACGGTGCGCTTTTCACCATTCTCTGGCTGGAACCAGAGTTCGGCCTTGGCACCAAGTCCCGGTGTCTCGGCATGTTCGAGGATAGTGTAGCCGAGGATGGTGCCCTGCTTGTCAAATCCTACGAGGACTTTCAGTTCGCCTCCGAATCCGTTCTCGGTTGTCTGTACGGCTTGACCCAACTGGTTGCCAGCAGCGTCTGTCACGCTGTAGACTTCGAAAGTCTTTTCCTTACCACCCACTGTTGCGGTCTGGTGTTGTGGGTCGGCCACGCTGATGTCGTCGCTGCCCATTACTTTCTTGATGCCTGCGGCGAGGTTCTCGGCATTGATTTTCTCAATTTGGGGAGCCGTGACTGCATTGATGGATGCCAGCACTCCGCCTGCTACGACAGCGATGACTGTGAGCACCACTGCCATGTTGGTTAAAGATGATTTAAGTTTTTTCATTTCTTGACTACCTCCCCGAATCGTTTTGGCTTAAAGTAGTTGTTAATCAGTGGCACGAAGGCGTTCATGATGAGGATGGCAAACGACATGCCTTCTGGATAGGCTCCCCATGTGCGGATTACGACGGTGAGGAAGCCAATGGCGATTCCGTAGACAATCTGTCCTTTCTTCGACATGGGCGAAGTGACATAGTCGGTGGCCATGAAGACGGCTCCGAGCAGCAGACCACCGCTCACCATCTCGTATGTCGGGTTGATGAAGGTAGTGGGATTCAGCAGGTAGAGCAGTCCGCCAAAGCAGAACACGGTGAGCAGGATGCTGACGGGAATGTGCCAGGTGATAATCTTGCGTACGAGCATGTAGGCAAATCCGATGAGGATGGCCAACTCGCAGACCTCACCCATGCAACCGCCGGTGTTGCCGAGCAACATGTCCATGGCACTGGGCATGTCGTTCAGTACGCTGGTGTCGCCGCTCTTGATGGCTTGCTTGAAGAGTGCCAGTGGTGTTGCACCGGTCTCGGCGTCGAGGTAGGTGGCAAATCCTTGTCCGGGCAGGGGCCATGTGGTCATCTGTACGGGGAAGGAGATGAGCAGGAAGGCGCGACCTGCCAGGGCGGGATTGAAGAGGTTGCATCCCAGTCCGCCGAAGGTCATCTTGACGACGCCAATGGCGAAGAGTGCACCGAGGATGACAATCCACAGCGGCAGGTTGGAGGGCACGTTGAAGGCCAGCAGTACGCCGGTCAGGATGGCTGAGCCGTCGCACACCGATGTTTCGGTGTTCTTCAGAAGGTACTTGTTGATGGCCCATTCGAAGAAAACGCAGGAGGCAACTGACACGGCAGTCACCAGTATGGCACCGAGTCCGAAGTAGTAGAACGAGCACAGGAGTGCCGGTATGAGGGCGATGAGCACGCCGTACATGTTGCGGCTGACGGAGTCGCCCGAGTGGACATGCGGTGACAATGAAACTGTTAATTTATTCATCTTGGTTATGCTTTTGCTTTTCGAGCGTGAATGATTCCTAAAACGGTTGACTTTCCGAGGCGGACATAGTCGAGCAGTGGACGGTTGGCCGGACAGGTGAACTGGCATGAGCCGCACTCGATACAACTGACTACGTCTTCCTTTTCAGCACGTTCCCAGTTGTGAGTCTCTGCCAGTTTGGAGAGCAGGTATGGCTCCAGTCCCATGGGGCACGCGCTGACACACTTGGCACAGCGGATGCAGGGCTGGGCCGTGGGCCGCTTCGCCTCTTGGTCGTTCATGAGTAGGACGCCGGACGAGCCTTTGCAGATGGGTACTTCGGCATTGATGAGTGCCTTGCCCATCATGGGGCCGCCGCCAATCAGTTTGCCCGTGTCGTCCGGCATACCGCCGCAGGCTTCGATGAGTTGGCTCATCGGAGTGCCCATGCGTACTAGGAAATTGCTGGGGGAGCGGAGGCTCTTTCCCGTCACAGTGACGACGCGCTCGAACAACGGTTTGTTTTTCATAACTGCCTCATAGACAGCGAATGCAGTTCCAACGTTCTGAAGTATTGCTCCAACGCTGACAGGCAGGGCAGGCGGTGCTGGCACCTGGCGTCCGACGACGGCGTCGATGAGTTGTTTCTCGCCACCTTGCGGATATTTCACTTTCAGCGGAACGATTTCGATGTCGCCGTCGTGTACGAACTTGATGGTCTTCGACTTCATCAGTTCGATGGCGTCGGGCTTGTTGCTCTCAATACCGATGTAGGCCTTGCCTACGTTCATGGCCTTCATGAGCAGGGTCACGCCTACGAGGATTTCGTCGGCATGCTCCAGCATGAGGCGGTGGTCGGCTGTGAGGTAGGGTTCACACTCCACGGCGTTGATGATGATCCATTCGGGTCTCGAGCCTGGCGGAGGCGACAGTTTTACATGGGTGGGGAAGCAGGCTCCGCCCATGCCGACGATGCCGGCGTCCTGGATTTTCTTCTTGATTTCGTCGCTGGTCAGTTCGCGGCGGTCTTTCAGCGTGATGAGTTCACTGGAGCGGTCGATGCTCTCTTCCCATTCGTCGCCCTCCACGGTGATGTAGATGGCGGGCTTGGCATAGCCGCTGGCGTCGACCACGGTGTCGAGTTTCAGCACGGTTCCCGATACGCTGCTGAAGATGGGGGCCGACACGAAACCTCCAGCCTCGGCAATCTTTGTGCCCACTTTCACCTTGTCGCCTTTTTGGACAATGGCTTGGGCCGGTGCACCGATGTGCTGGCTCAGCGGGAACACGGCCACTTTCGGCAGTTCGGCCTGCTGGATGGGCTGGGCGGCTGACAATTTATTTTCTGCTGGATGGACTCCACCAATTCTAAATGTCTTCATATCTGTGATTTACGAATTTACGATTTACGAATTATTCATAGGTTTAGGAGTTGCTGGTGCTTCTGCCTTTTGAGCAGGAGCAGCGGGTGGAGCGGGCTTTGCTGCTGCAGGTGCTTCGGCTGGTTTCGGCTTGCGCGGCGGCATGTTGATGGCGTGGATGGTCTTCTTCGGACATTCGTCCTCGCATTTGCGGCACAAGCGGCACTTCCCGGGGTCGATGTAGGCCAGGTTGCTCTCCACGTGGACGGCATCGAACTCGCAGACTTTCACACACTTCTGGCAACCGATGCAGGCTACCTGGCAGGCTTTCATGGCCACGGCACCCTTGTCCTTGTTCATGCACTCCACGACTACGCCCATCTTCTTCGCACCCTTCATCTGGCGCACCTCGATGATGCTGCGCGGACAGGCCTTGGCACAGGCTCCGCAGGCCGTACACTTGGCCGTGTCAACCTCTGGCAGCCCTGTCTCGGCATTCATGTGGATGGCGTCAAACTGACAGGCCTCCACACAGTCGCCACAGCCCAGACAGCCGTAGGCACAGGCCGTCTCGCCCATACAGGTCGTATTGGCAATGCGGCACGTCTGCACACCGTCGTATTCGACCAGGCGCGGGCGGTTCTCGCATGTACCGTTACAACGCACCACAGCCACTTTGGGAGCGGCAACGGCTGCCTGCAAACCCAAAATGGCTGCTACTTTCTCCATGCAAGGCTGGCCACCCACGGGACAGTTCAGACCCTCCAGGCTGCCGGCTTCGTCGGCTGCCTTCACACAGGCCGACGCCATGCCACCACAACCAGGAAAACCACAACCGCCGCAGTTGGCACCAGGCAACACCTCGTTCACCTGGCCGATGCGTGAATCTTCCTTGACTGCAAATTTCTTGGACGTGAAGAACAGCACCAAGGCTGCTGTCAATCCGATGGCTCCAAGAACAATCACAGCGATGAGAATTACGTTCATAATGATTTATTTGTTTAAAAATTGAGTTGGTTCAATCCAAAAAGAAAAATGTCGGCTCAACCTGCCCTGCAACAGTGACAACACCACATAGTAGACCACCAGCACGGCGCACACGCCACCGACAGCAGCCAGTTCGCCCATCCCCAGCACCTTCAGGGACAACACCAGCCATCCCACCATGAGCACCAGCGGTAGCGTGAACGCCACGGTCACGGCCCGTCTGCCCATCGACAGCGTGCCGTTCACCCTCACCTCCTGGCCCACCGAGTAGCGGTCGGACTCGCGCGTCCACACGTCCACCATCTTCTCCTGACTCTCAGCCGAGGCACATAGCGACTTAGCCCGACATGCCGAACATGCCGAGGCCTGCACAATTTTCACCCGGACATGCTGACCCTCGATACTTTGGACAACACCCGAGTGGCCGATGACTTCTTCCATTGCCTGACAACTGCCATGCTTTTCGTCCGTGACACCCCTGGCCACCACCCGAAAAGCCATGCAAAAATACTATTTTTCTGCTAAAACAGCAAATTAACCGCATGGATATTCACATCAGTCCATAGAATATAACACACAAACCTACACACAAAAAACACCCTTTCCACACATGAAAGTTATTTTCAAGCACAACGAAAGTATAAATCAAATGTATGATTTATATAAATCTAACATATGATTTATACAAATCAAAGCCATGATTTATATAAATCATACATTTGATTTATACTTTCCTCACAGAGGAGTGAAGTTTGAAGTTTAGAGGTTAGAGGTTTAAGGTTAAAGAATAAGGAAAATGAGAACCGCGCCCCGTCTCTACGAGCAATGGGTGTAAAGCGCAGGTGTTCTGGTTGTTTTGGGGGAGCGGGCGTCCCGACGGAGGAAAAGGAGGTTGAGGAAAGAAGTTGGCTTCGCCGAAGTTACTCTCGTTCGGAAATGCCCAAATAAATTTGGTATTTCTCTCACTTATTCGTAACGTTGGCTTCGCCGAAGTTACTCTCGTTCGGAAATGCCCAAATAAATTTGGTATTTCTCTCACTTATTCGTAACGTTGGCTTCGCCGAAGTTACTCTCGTTCGGAAATGCCCAAATAAATTTGGTATTTCTCTCACTTATTCGTAACTTTGCAGACCGTTACGAGTTAACGGCATTCAAATCATTTATTTATTAACCAGAGGAATAGTCGTGTACTTCTCCTCTCAAAAAAACAACAAAAGTCTTAATGGCAACAAGAATCAGACTGCAGCGCCACGGACGCAAGAACTATGCTTTCTACAGCATTGTGGCTGCTGACTCGAGGGCTCCACGTGATGGACGCTTCATCGAAAAGATTGGTACCTACAACCCAAACACCAATCCATCAACGATTGATTTGAACTTTGAACGTGCCCTCTACTGGGTGAACGTAGGTGCCCAGCCTACGGACACGGTCCGCAACATTCTCTCGAAGGAAGGCGTTTACCTGATGAAGCACCTGCAAGGTGGTGTCAAGAAGGGTGCTTTCGACGAGGCTACTTGTGCAGCCAGGTTTGAAGCATGGAAGGCCGACAAACAGAGTAAGTTGGTGGCTGTTCAGAACAAGAAGGCCGCTGAAAAGAAGGCTCTGGCTGCCGAACGTCTGGCCGCCGAGAAGAAGGTGAAGGAGGATATTGCCAAGAAGGTGGCCGAGAAGAAGGCTGCTGCCGTGGCTGCTCCTGTCGGGGAGGAGGCTCCTGCTGAGGCTCCTGCAGGGGAAACTCAGCAGGAGGCATAATTCTCTCACTGCCCAAAACTGGGCGAAAACAACAAGGGCACGGAACTTAACTGTTCCGTGCCCTTGTTGGTAGAGGTTCTTTGGCTTCCAAGGCAGAAGTCTGTGATAATGCTGACAGGGAGGTCTTTGATAATGCGGACGAGGAGGTCTTTGGACGAGCCAAAGCGCTTCGCGATAACCGCGGTCCACTTCAAAATTTATTTCGTAAGGTTGCCGAGGATGTCGCGTGTAAGTTCCTTGGTAATGGTACGTGTGGCTGCACTGGTGGCGTTCTTGACAACGCGCCCGGTGGCCGAGGTCGTGGACTTGGTTTTCTTGCCTTGCACCTTATTGCTGACGTATGTGCCGAGTAGGGCTGCCAGTGTGGAGGTGACGGCTGTCATAACGGCTTTCAGGACCTTGCTCATGAAACCAGGCTTGGACTTCTTCTTCTTCTCTTCCTTTGCAGTCTCCTTCGAGCGGTTGGCCTCTTCCTGAACTGTTCGTGCTTCTTCTTCAGACTTCAGTTGTTTCTCTTCTTCCTCCAGCAGCATTTCGAAGGCACTCTGGCGGTCTTGTGGGGTGTCATAGATTCCGTAGATGCGGCTCTGACGGATGAGGTCGAGACGCTGGCCCTCGGTGATGGCACCTATCTGGGAGAGGGGGAAAAGTATCTTGGCCCGTTGTACGATGTTGGGTGCGCCTTTCTCGTCGAGGAAACTGACGAGTGCCTCGCCTGTTTCCAGTTGCATGATGGCCTGGTCGGTGCGGAAGTCTGGATTGGCTCGGAAGGTGTCGGCTGCGGTCTTGACGGCTTTCTGGTCTTTGGGTGTGTAGGCTCGCAGGGCGTGCTGAACGCGGTTGCCGAGTTGTCCGAGTATGTTTTCAGGAATGTCGGTTGGGCTTTGTGTGATGAAGTAGATGCCCACGCCTTTCGAGCGGATGAGTCGGATGACTTGCTCAATCTTGTCGAGCAGTGCCTTGGAGGTTCCGTCGAAGAGCATGTGTGCCTCGTCGAAGAAGAATACGAGTTTGGGCAGGGGAAGGTCGCCGACTTCGGGCAGGGTGGAGTAGAGTTCGCTGAGCAACCAAAGCAGGAAGGTGGAGTAGAGTTTGGGCTGGAGCATGAGTTTGTCTGCTGCGAGCACGCTCATAACGCCTTTACCGCCCTCGGTGCGCATGAGGTCTTGTATGTTGAACGAGGGAAGGCCGAAAAACTTCTGTGCTCCTTGGTTCTCGAGTTGGAGGAGGGAGCGCTGGATGGCTCCGACGCTGGCTGCTGAGATGTTCCCGTACTTGGTGGCATATTCTTTCGCGTGTTTGGAGGCGAAATCAAGCATGGCGCGCAGGTCTTTCAAGTCGTCGAGCAGCCAGCCGCGCTCGTCGGCTATGCGGAATACGATGTTGAGGACGCCGTCTTGTGTCTCATTCAGGTCGAGGATGCGTGAAAGGAGTTGGGGACCCATCTGAGAGATGGTGGCGCGCAGGGGGTGGCCCTGTTCGCCGTAGACGTCGAGCAACTGGACTGGACAGGACTGGAATTCTGGGTTCCCGATGCCGAACTCAGGCAGTCGTTTCTCTATGAAACCGCTTAGGCGTCCTACCTGTGAGATGCCCGACAGGTCGCCCTTCATGTCGGCCATGAAGCAGGGTACGCCTGCCTGACAGAATGTTTCGGCCATCACTTGCAGGGTGACAGTCTTTCCCGTACCTGTGGCACCGGCAATGAGTCCATGCCGGTTGGCCATCTTTCCTGTAATGGAGAGTGCTCCATCGGAGCAGTGGGCAATGTATAGCCCTCTTTCCTTGTCGTACATGTTGCTGTTTTATGTTTTAATTGTCAATAAATGTGGTTTTCTTTATATGGTTACAAAAATAGATAAAAAAACAAGAATGCGGAAAATGTTCCTGTATTTTCTGCCACCAGGATGAATCAATACGCTGCTTTTCCCTTGCGTTTTCAAATTCACTTCACGCTTCTGAGACGGGGCACGCCCAATACCCCCTTCAGTTGACTTTGTCTTCCTCAGTCACGACTCGGCAATGCTCAAACGTGGTTCGGCATTGCTCTCGCTGTTCCTTCGGTTCCCCCGTTATCGGGGGACAGAAACTACGAGCAATGAAAACTTCTCATCGTTCGGCTTTGCCGACGCTTTCGTTCGTCGAAAGTCATCGCGAAGCGCTTTGGCTCGTCCAAAGAAACTTTAAATTTTAAACTTTAAACTTCAAACTTCATTTCAATGTATTGAGCCATTTGTTGCTGTAGGTTGTGTGCCTGTTGAGCAGCCGCTATTGCGAAGCGTGGCGTGGAGTCTGCATAGATAATGCTGCGACTGGCATTGACCAGAAGGCCGCAGTCGGAGGTCATTCCACGGAGACAAACTTCATCAAGACTGCCTCCCTGGGCACCGATGCCTGGTACGAGCAGGAAGTGGTCGGGTACGATGTTACGGATTTCAGTCATCACGGAACTTCGAGTGGCACCAACGACGTACATCATATTGTCTTTGCTGCCCCATTGTTGGCTTTTTTTCAGTACTTTCTCGAACAGTCGTTCTCCGTTGGCGTCCTCCATCAATTGAAAGTCCTGACTGCCTGGGTTGGATGTCAGTGCCAGAAGGATGGCCCACTTGCCTTCGTGTTGTAGGAAAGGCGCGACACTGTCTTCCCCCATGTAGGGTGCCACTGTGAGGGCATCTACATCCATCTCGTCGAAAAAGGTGCGGGCATACATATTGCCGGTGTTGCCTATATCTCCACGCTTGGCATCGGCAATGATGAAGTGGTTGGGGTAGTTCTTTCTGAGGTAGCAAATCGTGCGATCGAAGGCCTTCCATCCTTGTAACCCATGGGCTTCGTAGAAGGCCATGTTGGGTTTGTAGGCTACGCAGTAGGAAGCGGTGCTGTCGATGATAGAACGGTTGAAGGAAAAGATGGGGTCTTCGTCTTGCAGTAAATGCGGAGGAATCTTCTGCATGTCGGTGTCAAGTCCGATGCATAGAAAACTGAGTTTTGCAAATATCTGCTCAATAAGTTGCTGGCGAGTCATTGTAGTATTTACGATTTACGATTCTTGAATATTGATTTTTGTTCTAAGACTGTGTGTATCAAATAAGACAATAGGAGTGTGAGCAAAAAACTGCTGATAATTACCTGCCACAGGGCATCAGTCCCGAAAATGGAGATGCAGCATTGCAGGACAGGAAAATGCAGGAGAAATATTTCGTAGGAAATGTCCAGCCATCTCTTTGTGGGCAGGTATTTCCCTGTTGTATAGCCGAGGATAATAATGATTCCACTGAGTGAAAAGGGATAGAGGTATTCCCATCGCCAGGAGTCGGAGAAAGAAAGTGAAAACAAAAGACAGGATAT